>ERZ889078.1522-NODE-1522-length-18155-cov-12.460663_pt1 | contig 18155 bp, 16 predicted proteins | sample MGYA00521266_ERZ889078 | MGnify/ENA primary metagenome ERZ889078 (study PRJEB32303, sample SAMEA104408618) | aquatic metagenome | biome: Brackish water; feature: Pelagic; material: water | place: Baltic Sea | collected 2014-06-16T06:34:00 | depth 76,534 m ...
CTGCGCTTTTCCCTGTACCCAACAAATGGTCGCAGAAAAAACGGGAAACTTCAGTCACTGATATAATGCCACATATAATATGTTCCATTTTCATGAAAGCCATCCACCCCAAGGTACTTGTCGGCCCAGAATAACGTTGTCCGCTGCTCGAGCCGCTCATCCCAGATCGGGGCCCCGAGTTCCAGATCACGACCCTTGACAGCCCCCAGGAGATCAAGGATTGAAGGGGTCAAATCAATATGGGAGGTCATCCAGGGGATCTCGGCGGTTTCCTGAAGCACACTGGGGGCAAACAAAAGACAGGGCACCCGGAACGAATAGGGGTCAATCATCCCGCCCACAAAAGCAGGATCTTCCATTCTGGTCCGTATGCCATGATCTCCGGTAACCACAATCAAGGTCCTCTCCAGCCGCCCTGCCTCCTCCAAAAAATCGAGCAGTTCCCCCAGCCATTGATCCTGCAGTCCAATGAGTGCGCGACCACGGGAGACAACATCCGAGGAGGCGGTACCTGCTCCAACCTCATGCCAGGGGGCATGGCCGACCTGGGGAAGATACATCACCGCGTACCGGCGATTCTCGCGTATCCATCCACCCAGATCCTTCTTCATCAGTTCCAGCGCCACCCTGTCGCTGTTGATCTGCTCGGGAAAATCCCCGGCTTGCCCCAGGTTGACACCTGATCCATCCGGATTCTTTGGAAAAACGATCCGTGAAATACCGACCTCATGATGGAAGTTTTCATCATCAATGGGTAGATAGGCGGCCGTGGCATAGCCGGCATCCCCAAGGGTCCGCATCACACCGGGCACGCCCGGCCCTAGGCCTGAAACCTGATACCTGATATCAGTGGGGTACCAGGACGTGATCATGGAATAGAGGGCAAAACTGGTAAAGGGATAGGTGGTGACGTGGTTCGGGGCGACCCACGAGCGTTCTCTCAGGCGCTTCAGATTGGGCAGGTCTTCCATGTCTCCGCTGACATCAAGACACCTGCTGGGAGCCGTTTCCAGGATAAAATAGATGACATCATAATCCTGGGCGGCAGCGAAATGATCCGGAAGAGGCTTTGGGGCCGGGGTATTTGTCACTTCACGCCAGGCCGCCAGAACATCATCCAAACCAAGCTCATCATATTTTGAAACGTCAACTTCACCGAGCCCGAAAAACGCCTCAAAACAGATCAGAAAAGCACTGCGATGGTATGAAGTCGCGTGCATCGGAGTGGCCCATGCGATGGCCGTCATCACAAAAAGAGTCAGGCAACTGATCCAGGCCAGGGCCCCAACAAAAAAGGACTGTCTGCTCGACCCCTGCCACCAGCGTTTGACCAACAGAGCCAGCAGGTAAAGGACCAGCAGGGCACCACCCAGTTGCAGGAACAGAGCAGCACCCAGATACTTCCGGGCGACATCCAGATGTCTCACCCCCCAGCGTATCGACTCATACCAGAGTTCCCACGACTGAAACTGACCAACCAGCTTGAAACCCAGCAACTGCAGACAGAGAAAGACCACAACGGAAAAGGTCACCGTAACCACACAGAACAGGCGCCATTGCCTGGGGAGCCAATAAAGGAGCCCCCAACCGATCAATGGCAGGATGAAAAAGCCCAGGAGAAGGTCGGAGCGATAAAAGCTCAGTTGTTCAAAAAAGGAAAAGAGGTAGGAACGGGATGGATCGATTGCAGTCAGTGCGGCGATCTCAATTCGGCCGAGCGCGCGTCCGGCAACCATATAATCGAGCAGTTCAGATTTAACATAGATGGCCGTTACAGCGGCAAAGAGCCAGAGAACAAAGAGGGAAAACAGTGAAAAGGGCACAGCCTGTACAACGCGCTGCAGCACACTCTGCCGGGGCAAACCGCCCTCAGGTTCCGACGTGTTGTGCTCACACCATTTCATGCTATCGGCCCCCGCAGGACAGGTCTTGCGGCAACGGCTCATACAAGCAGCACGATTGTACAGATCGTATCTGCCCATGAGGCAGACACGATCTGACACCAGTCCTCGCTAGGGAGTAGAAGGATTCCATGACCATGACAAATTTTCTCAAGATAAGATGAAGTTGTGCCAGAAGCCAACATGGCTTATAAAAGATACAATCTTATTCTTGAGAAAGAGTCAACACACAATCTCTGCCGCATCCCACTCAAACCACAGATCAGCCCGGTCAGGGGAAATGGCCTCGCATTCATTTCGCACTCCAGGCGATAATAGATCTTATGGCAGATGGGGCTTAATCCAGGCGCCGGTCAGGAATGACCCATCCGGTCGGCCAGCCGATAGACTTCTTGGAAAACCTCGGTCGGGACCTGGCTCTGCCAGTGACCACTGAGCGTGGCCAGACCATAAAAGAGAAGAAAGACTGCGACAACGGCCAATGCCAGCGCATGGGGCGGGATCGTCACCTTCCGTGATATGCCAACACTCAGGCAACTCTTCTTTGGGCAGACGGCAACGCACTCCATACAGCCGATACACTCCGGACTCATCACCGTCTCCTGACCCGAGACCCGAATCGCGGCCGGGCAGATGCGATCGCATTTGCCGCAATCTATGCACAGATCCTGGTCGCGGCGGACCTGGAAGGGGCCAAACAGGGCAAGCAGACCCAGAAGACCTCCATAGGGGCAGAGATAACGGCACCAGAAGTTACGGATAAAAAAAGAGAGAAGAATCAGAAAGAAGGTAACTCCGGCCGCCAACCGCGACGGGTCGGTGAAGAAAAGCAGCATCTTGGCATCAGCGGCCAGATTATAGGGCGTGTTCCGGAAGGCCACCACCGCGTTCAGATCCATTGCCCAGAGGATGGCATAGAGAAAGAAGAAAAGCAGCAGATACTTGAGAGACAGAAGCGGCCCATGGAGCCAGAATGGGACATCCACAAGAATCCGGGCCTTGCGGGCCACCCGCTCCAGCAGATTGGAAGCAGCGCCCACCGGACAAATCCAGCCACAGAAGCCTTTCCGCAGGAAAAAACCAATCACCAGGGCAGCGAGAAAGATCGTCAACCCGGCCGGATGGATGGAATCATACTCACCGGTCAAGATCAGACCCTTGAGACTCAACAGGGCACTGATGGGCAAAAAACCCTCAACTCCGGGCGAGCGCGGGACAAAAACCTCGGACTGACCAATGGCCCAGAGGTAGAAGCGGTAAAACCGGTATCCGATCCACAAAGTGAAAACAAGGAAGGCCATCTGCACCCAGAAACGAAGGGTGGAGATGGCCAAAAACCGAGGCGTGTGTGAGAGTAATTGTCTATTCATGGCCGGAAGATACCCATTCACAAATCATCCGACCTTGACCTAAATCAAGAAACCGCACAACAGACTCATTTTCTGGAACTCTTCATCGAGATTTTAGAATACAGGTTCATGGTGGTGGGCTTGGCCCGGCGGGCGCAGAAAGCTCCCTGGCCGGCTACGCTCCGCCCGAAACATGTGCGACTTATCCGTCGCCCATGTTTCAGATACGCCGGACAGGGACCTTTCTGTGCCCGCCTCTTTCCACGGATCACGAAGTCCTTTCATTCAGCCGCTTCAGGCCTGGGCCAACTTCGGCGAACTCCCTCTGAAGAAATTGCCGAAATTGAGCACGCCTTTCTTTTTCTTCTGCTCCCGCGAATCACGAATTACACCCAAGGTTCCAGCATAATGACCCGGTTGACCATCGTGCCCCGTGCTGTACATGCCAAAGCTGTTAATTTCAACCGGACAGACCTCACGACCGACTCGCTGAATCGTTCCAGGATCAATCTGCTCAGACTTCAGGAAGATGCCAAGTTCCAACCCTGTGGTCTTGCGTGCTCCGGTACGCCGTTCGTCAAAGAGGCGTGGCGCTTCCTGATCGCCGGTCACCCGTCCCTTGACGCCCGGCAAGACGTAGAGGGCGCTCGATCTCTTCAGATCGGTCACATGCACAATCTGGCTGAAATGTTTACCCAACAATTCTTCCGGCTCATAGCCCAACCATCGGACCGCGCTGTTGAGATAGACAAAACGACCTGACACATCGATCTGATAAACGATATCCGGGATGGTCTCCACCAGCCCCTGAAAACGTTCTTCCGCGGCCTGAGCTTCTTTCTGCCGGTCCTCAACCTTTTTTTCCAACTTCTGGGAATATTGGATCAAACGCCGTTTGATATCCCGTAATTCCAGGACCTGTTTCAGGCTGTTATCATAGAGAGTTGCCAAAACAATCTCGGTGGAAGTCACCCCATTGGCCAGGGACATGGGCCGGGTGGCCTCCAAAAGAAAATCCTGCGACATGGCCATATATTCGGGCGGCAATATCTGCTGATGCTCACCAACTAACCTCAAATGCAACTCGACCAACTCAGAAACACACATGCCCTGACGGAGACATTCCTCCCCGAACTCAGAGGCCGCAGACAACTCAACAGCACCAGGAGACTGGATATATGCCAAAAGAATTGAAAAATATTGTTTCCACATCACTGCTACCCTTTTTTCCATAATCTCACCCTCATAACCAAAACGCTTGCGTTTGCTGAATCTGATCAACCACATAAAAACGGACACTTTCCCACTTGCAAACAACATACCAAAGAGGAGAATCGCCCATAAAAACAACCTAACATAATGATAATATTTCATTATGTTTCAAAGAAAAGACGAGATCCTGCGTCCCGCCAGACGCCAAGTCGTTCCGGTTATCCGAACTTTCCCCGGAAAATCGGAACACATTGCTTTCGTCCGAGAAACAGTCTGCCGGGAGCCTCTACTCCCTCAACCCCTGACGCCTGCTCCCGGCAATGGCCCACTCAGCCCCAACCAAACAAAAAGGGGGAGCAGGATGTATGACCATCCCGCTCCCCCCTTTTTGTCTGAAATCAGCCGACATGAAATCGGCCTCAATCTCTGTGGCTGGTGTCAGCCGCCAAGCTGTCTTTCAATGGCCTGAAGATCGGCCCAGACCGCCGCCTTCATCTCAGGATTACGCAAGAGATACGTGGGATGATACGTGGGCATCAGTTGGATCTCACGCCCCCCAGCTGAATAGGGATAAAACCGACCACGAAGCCGAGACAGAGAATGTTGCTGCCCCAGGAGTGTCCGAACAGCAATAGGCCCCATGGCACAAATTACATCAGGGCGAATAAGCTCAATCTGTCGGCGCAGATAGGAGAGACAGGCGGCAATATGTTCGGCCCGGGGCTGGGCGTGTGGCCCGATCCCACACTTGATGATATTGGTCACAAAACACTCTTCCGGCCGAAGATGGATGGCCGCAACCATCCTGGCCAGCATCTGATCTTCCTCCCGGCCAAAGACAAATGCATCCTCAGCCGAGATGGTCTGCGCAGACGATTCAACGCCGATCAACCAGCCACCGACAATCAGCAGCCTGGCCTGGCCTCCCCCACGACCAGCCACAGGCACCAGCCGCTCCTGATGCAACAAACAACTTTGACAGTGGCTGACCTCGACCGTTATATCAGCAAGGGCCAGCGCCCCAGGTTCACGGTCACCAGCCGGAGCGGCATCATTTTGCCCGGAAGACAGATCGCCTGACTCATTTTTCAATACCGGGACATCACAATTACCCTTTACCGGCAAACAATAATTGACATCTTGAGCCAGAAAATCACGCAAACTACCACACTGTATATAGTCAGTAATTCCAAGATGTAAGTGATAAGCCAACTGCGAACGTAGATCCGAAATCAGTTGTCGACGATCAGCATCCATCCATATATCTCCGAAAAATTAAAGACAACAATCCGATATCCTGCTATTATTCAACGATCTCGATCAAGGAAGCCTTGAACAAGCCGCCCATGCACAATCTTCTGCTACAGTTCTTTTCCAACACCGACAGATAAGGATGGACCCCTTGGACAAACTAGAATTCTCGCAAGCTCGAAAAAAACTGCACCGCACCCAACAACAACTCGCCGAACTCCTCGGCATCTCTCTCAAGGCGATCCACAGCTATGAACAAGGCTGGCGTCCGGTCCCGGCTCACATCGAACGCCAGATTTTTTTCTTTCTCAGCAAAAAAAATAACGATACAAGCTCCTCCCTCCCCTGCTGGGAGGTCAAACAGTGCGGGATGAAAGAAGAATGCCCGGCCTATGAATTTTCCTGCGGCCATTTGTGCTGGTTCATCTGCGGGACCCGCTGTGACTGTACCGAACAACTCAGCGCCAAAGAGAAAATTGGTATCTGCCGTTCCTGCGACATCCTCAAATCCCTGCTTGAATAACCCCCCCTCCTGTCACGAATGAGCCCACTCCCTCTTGACAAATCTGTCAGAAAGACAATTGTAACGTCAGATCAGAGCAAAACCCAAGGCTCAATCCATGAGCCTTTATTATACTTTTGCAAGGAGTCGTACCATGCCCATTTATGAATTCAAATGTAACAGCTGCGGGAAGAATTTTGAGAGCCTCGTCCTCATCGCTTCGGCCCTAGACAGCCTGACCTGCAAACACTGCCACAGTCAGGACATCAAAAAAATTATCTCAGTCACCAGTAGCCAACCGACCAAAGGTGCGCAGATTCCGGCGGGCGCCCTCTCCGGCTGCTCGACCCGCTCGGGCTTTTCCTGAGCATAAGCCCCGAGAAAGCCGGTCCGGCTTTCCAAAAACGATTTTTCAGCCAGGGCGGCAGGAGCAGAGCATTCTGCACCTGCCGCCCTGGCTGAGCCTCTTGCACGAGACTCTATTTTCCCTCGAGAAACTCAAACACCATTTCATTTTCCTTCAACAGGCCACGCTGTTCCCGGGCAATCTGCTCAAGATAGGCCGGGTCGGTCTGTACCCGGTCAATCTCCTGGCGAAGTCTGTCATTTTCTGTCTCCAGCTCCAGCGTCTCTGCCTCCAGGACTGCAATCTTTGATTGCTGTTTTCTGAGAAAGAGAATACCCTTTCCCGGAGAAAAGACCAGCCAGAGCACAAGCAGCAAGGCAAACAGGACGGTCAGGCGGCAGATCGTTTTCTGCTGCATCGGTGACAACTGGGTCTGCACTCTTCTCTTCATGAACCGCTCAATCCTGATTTCCCTTCTTAACCAGCATGGCTGGACCAAATTGGCCGGCCACAACCAATTATGAACGTTTGCACCTTCGGCATGGCCAATGATGGTCTCCGATGAACTTCCGGATAATAAAAACCAACCGTAACTATCCAGCAAAGCAACCGGAGATTCTAGTGATGCAACAGCCGTCTCTCTATCTGGTCAGCGCCTGCCTGGTCGGTCTCTCCTGCCGCTATGACGGGCAAAGCAAGCCCAACCTGGCCTGTCTGCAGGCCCTGGAAAACAGCTGCTGGATTCCCTTCTGTCCGGAGCAGCTGGGCGGCCTGCCCACCCCAAGACCCGCAGCCGAACTGACAGGCGGCGATGGCCATGGAGTTCTGCAGGGCCAGGCTCAGGTCCTGTGCCGCAACAACCAAAAAGACATCAGCCAGGCCTTTATCCGTGGGGCCAGAGAGACCTTGCTTCTGGCCGGAAGCCAACCGATCACAGCCGTCTTCCTCAAAAGCCGCAGCCCCTCCTGCGGGGTCAGCTCCCCCAGAGGCGTCACTGCCGCCCTGCTGGCCGAGCACGGCTTTTCCCTCCGGGAATTCTGACAGTCCCCCCAGGCATCCCGTATTCAACCTGTTTCATCAACGGCCAGAAAACAGGCAACATCCCCGGAAGAGGGCCAGACGGCCCGGAACTGAGCTGCGATCAGTGGTGATTACTTGATTCGCATGATCATCAGCACCAGAATACCTGCCTCATAAAGCAGATACAACGGCCCCCCCATGAGCAGCATATTGACCACATCCGGTGTCGGAGTCAGAACGGCAGCCAGGATGGCAATCATCAGCAGGGCATAGCGCCGGTTCTTCTCATAAAACAGGCGCGGACAGACCCCTACTTTGGCCAGAAAGACCATAAACACCGGGAGCTCAAACACCACACCAAAGGCCAGGACAAAGACGACCACAAAATTCACAAAACGGCTGATGGAAATCACCGGCTGCAGATCCTGAGAACCAAAGCCCAGCAGAAACTTGACCCCGAAGGGCAAGGTAACAAAATAACAAAACAGAGTTCCGGCATAAAAAAGCAGGGCCGTAAAGACAATAAACAACACCAGCTGAATCCCGGTGACCTTGAACGGCTTGGCCAAGGCCCGCCACAAGACCGCCATCAACCAGGGCATCAGAACAAACAGCACCCCAAAAAGGGCCAGTTTGACGTGGGCAAGAAAGGGACCTGCCACCGAAAAGAAATACAATTTTTCCGAAAGATGGCCCTGGGCCACGGTCAGGAGCTGCGGGGCAAGGAAAAACAGGGCCAGGGTCCCGACACCGACACTCAGACCCACGGCCCGGATCGAGCGCCGCAGTTCGGAAAGAACAATGACCAGAGAGGTATACATATCCATAAACAACGGGCCAGGCTCTCGCCCCGCACATTCATCCAATAATTTGATCTTGCGTAGGTCTGGAGACAGTACGCAAGGACAACATCACACAAGCAAAGACGTGGTCGGGGACACCGGCTACTGACAACTCATGCACCACAACCTAGCAGATGCACCACTGAAAATCAATTTGATAGAGGTTGCGCTCAGCCCGCAGCCGTGATAGAAAAAACCTGGGCCAACCTGCTCACCTCCAGGGTTCAACAGGTTGCCTGACGCCAGTCGACAATACCATGAGGGGCCACCAGCGTCCCTTCAATCCCCAATAACACTTTCAGACGTTAGCCATTATGCTTGAACTTCGATTTATCAGAGAGAACCTGGATCTGGTCAAGGAAAAAACCGTCCGCCGGGGAATGACCACCGAAAAGCTGGATGAATTTGCGACCATTGACCAGCAGCGCCTGAACCTGCTGGGCGAGGTGGAGCAACTCAAGGCCCGGCGCAATAGCGTGTCCCGCGAGATCGCCGAACTCAAGAAAGGGGGAGCGAGTGACCAGAGCACAGCAGAACCGCTCATCAGCGAGATGCGTGAGGTCTCAAACCGCATCAAGATCATGGACACCGAACTGAGCGAGATCCAGGCCGGTCTCCAGGAAATCGTCATGGCCATCCCCAATCTCTGCCACGACAGTGTGCCGGTGGGACAGGACGACAGCGACAACATCCAGGTCAGGACCTGGGGCGAGAAGCCCTCTTTCTCCTTCACACCCAAGACCCACTGGGAACTGGGTGAGGATCTGAAAATTCTGGATTTTGAGCGGGCAGCCAAGCTTGCCGGAGCCAGGTTCGCCCTGCTCAGCGGCTTTGCCTCACGAATGGAGCGGGCCCTGACCAACTTCATGCTTGATCTGCATACCCAGAAACATGGCTATACCGAGATCCTACCGCCCTTCCTGGTCAACAGTGCCTCCATGACCGCCACCGGCCAGCTGCCCAAATTCGAGGAGGATCTGTTCCGGATCAAGGGTTGGGATCTGTACCTGATCCCCACGGCCGAAGTTCCGGTCACCAATATCTTCCGCGACGAGACCCTGGACGAGGGTGATCTCCCCATCAAGTTTACGGCGTACACCCCCTGCTTCCGATCAGAGGCCGGCTCCCACGGTCGCGACACCCGGGGGCTGATCCGCCAGCACCAGTTCGACAAGGTGGAGCTGGTCAAGTTCACCCGCCCGGAAGACTCGGTCGAAGAGCTGGAGACTCTGCTGGCCGATGCCGAAGAGGTCCTGCAACTCCTGGGTCTCCATTACCGGGTGGTGACCCTGTGCAGCGGCGATCTGGGATTCTCGGCCACCAAGACCTATGACATCGAGGTCTGGCTGCCGGGCCAGGAGACCTACCGGGAAATTTCGTCCTGCTCCAACTTTCTCGATTTCCAGGCCCGACGCGGCGGTATCCGCTACCGCCCCAAGGGTGAAAAAAAGAGCCGTCTGGTCCACACCCTGAACGGTTCAGGCCTGGCCGTGGGCCGGACCCTGCTGGCAGTCATGGAAAATTACCAGCAGGCAGACGGGACCATTGCAGTTCCCGATGTCCTTGCGCCCTGGTTCCAAAATCGGTTTTAAGGGAGGAATGCTCCCGGCCTCTCTGCCAACAGTTCAGGGGCAGGCCCTGAAGGCCACCGACTACTCCCGGGCCAGTTCCAGCAGTCGCTCCAGCAGGGCCGGGAACTTGAGGCCATGGACGGCCGCGGCCTGCGGCAGGAGGCTGGTGGGCGTCATCCCGGGAATTGTATTGGTCTCCAGCAGATACAGGGCGCCATCCTCAGCCAGAATCATGTCGGTCCGGGAATAGCCCCTCAATTCCAGGGCCCGATGCGCGGCCAGGGCATAGGCCTGGATCTGCAGGGTCACCTCCAGAGGCACCGGCGCCGGACAGATCTCGGTTGAGGCCCCCATCTGGTACTTGGCCGTATAGTCGAAAAAGGCAAACTCCTTCCCGGGAATAATCTCCACCAGCGGCAACGGCACAAGCTCGCTGTTGCCGATCACCCCGGCGGTAATCTCCCGCCCCCGGACAAAGACCTCGACCATCACCCTGGAATCATGGGAGAATGCCTTGTCAATCCCTGCCGCCAGTTCCTGGGTATTATGGGCAATGGTCATCCCCAGGCTCGATCCCTCCCGCACCGGCTTGATCACCAGTGGCAGGCCCAGACGGGCCGTCAATCCATCGCAGTCCAGATCCTCTCCGAACTGCAGCAACTCCCAGTCGGCCACGGGCAAACCATGCAGCCGGTAGAGAGTCTTGGCCACATGCTTGTCCATGGCCATGGCACTGCCCAAGACCCCGGAGCCCTGATAGGGAATATCCAGCAGATCAAGAAAGCCCTGAACCGTTCCATCCTCGCCATAGCGACCGTGCAGGAGAATAAAGGCCACATCAATCTCCAGAGCCTCTGAGGCCAGGCGGGCCAGATCCGTGGCTGGATCATAGCGCCGGACCTCAAATTTGCTGGGATCAAGTGCCTGTTCAACTCCTGCGGCCCCTTTTAATGAGACCTCGCGCTCACCGGAACGGCCACCTGCCAGCAGCGCCACCACTGTTTTTGTTCTATCCTCTCCCACACCTTCCCCCATCATCAATCGGAACAGGTCCTCTCATTTGCCAGAACCTGACCATAAGCCCATGGAAAAAATCAGACTGTTATTTTTTTTCCGTTCCGCTATGATAGCATGAATGGAGATAAGTATTCACCGAAAATAACCATCCACTAATGGTCGAACCGTGAATCTATTGATCTGACCAGGAGTGGAAAGAGATGGGGACAGGAAGGTCTCTTTCAAAATCGTAACAATCCAGCTTGAAGCTGAAAACGAACATAAAACCATGTACTGTAACTATTCAGCAAAGCAACCGGGGGTCCCCGGCCTTTATTTCCAGAACAACAGCGAAAAAGCCAACTTATTGTATTGTCGAATTTATTTCTGTTGCTACTGAGAAGCTTGAAGCTGAAAACGAACATAAAACCATGTAGTGTAACTATTCAGTAGTGCTCCAGCTGCGAGAAAGAGGTCTGCGAAGTGTACTGATCAGTACATGAGCAGGCCGATGACGAAGCAGATGGGGTGCTACTGAATAGTTACTCAAAATCTTGCTGAATTGTTACGCATGGATAAAAATATTTTCAAAAAAATCAGCCAGATCGTAGGCAGTAAGCATTGCACCATTGCCCCGGAGGACCTGCACTGTTACTCCTATGATGCCAGCCGTCAGACCTTGCTGCCCGAGATCGTCGCCTTTCCGGGATCCAGCAGCCAGGTGGCTGATCTCCTGCGTCTGGCCTCGGAGCATCGTTTTCCGGTGATCGCCCGCGGTGCCGGCAGCGGCATGACCGGCGGCGCCCTGCCGGTCCAGGGTGGCCTGATCCTTGCCTGCAGCCGTCTCAACCGGATCATCGAGATTGACCAAGCCAATATGATCGCCATTGTTGAACCCGGAGTGATCACCGGAGATTTTCAACGAGAACTGCGCAAGGCAGGACTCTTTTACCCACCTGACCCGGCCAGCCTCAAATTCTGCACCATGGGTGGTAACGTCGGCGAAGGCGCAGGCGGCCCCTCAGCCGTTAAATACGGGGTGACCAAAGACTTTATCATGGGCCTGGAGATCATACTGGCCAGCGGCGAGGTGCTGCACACCGGCACCCGCACGGAAAAAGGGGTGGTTGGCTATGACCTGACCCGACTCTTTGTCGGGGCCGAAGGAACCCTGGGCGTCATCACCAAGATCATCACCCGTCTCCTGCCTCTACCCGAGCACAAAGAGACCTTTCTGATCACCTCAACCGCACTGGCCACAGCCACCTCTCTGGTGGCAGAAATCCTGAACCGGGGCATCACCCCCTGCACCCTGGAATACCTGGACCGCACTGCCTTAAGGGCTGTTGCGAGCCTTTTGCCCGCCCCTTTTCCACCTGAAGTCGAGGCCATTCTCATCCTCGAGCTCGACGGAAGCCTCGAGGAGGTAAAAACCCAGCGCGACCGTCTGCTGCAACTGATGGCTTCAGCCGCCCATAAGGATTGTACAATTGAGCAGGCGGCAGACGAAGAGCAGCGCGAACAGATCTGGCGAGCCAGGCGAGCCGTCTCGCCCGCCTCTTACCAGATAGCCCCCCACAAAATCAGCGAAGACGTGGTGGTCCCCAGAACCAGAATTCCTGATTTGGTGGCGTTCTGCGAAGAAATCGCCCGGGAATTCGATCTGAAGATCCTCACCTTCGGTCATGCCGGTGATGGCAATCTCCATGTCAATATCATGCACGACCGCGACCGGCCAGGAGTGGCTCAGCGGGCCGAACAGGCCAAGAAGAGGCTGTTTCTGCGGGTCATTGAGATGCAGGGAACCATCTCAGGTGAACACGGGATCGGGATCACCAAGGCCCCTTACCTGGGTCTGGAACTCGATCCCGTTGCCATCAACACCATGCTGGCCATCAAACAGCTCTTTGACCCGCACAACATCCTCAATCCAGGCAAAATATTCCCCAAACAGCTCCCCGAAACAAAGCCATCTTGAAAAATTCATTGACAGGGACTGATCTTCATTTTATAAAGGAAGACTTGTTTTTTGATGGCAGAGGCTTACAATTTGATCTATAGTACCCTGCTGACCAGACGATTTTCTAATTAATTAATATTTTTCCTGGACAGACCGAGCCATTCACTGACCGGCCCATTACCCCAGGAACCCTTTGCCCCGAACGGAGTCCCAAATGATCGAAGTTGAAGTCCGAGGAGATATCGAGTACGCCATCCGCCAGCTCAAGAAGAAGCTTCAGATCGATGGCATCAAACGTGAACTGAAGCGCCGCGAGTACTACGAAAAACCAAGTATCAAAAAACGTCGTAAACAGGCGGAAGCCCGCCGCAAGATGCGCAAGTTCAACCGCATCAGAAAGGCCTGAGCCGGGACAAAAAGACAGGCGGTCTTCGGGAGCAATGACTTCCGAAGACCGCTCTTTATTTTTTCCTGCTGGGCCGAACCCTCTGCCGCCCTTAAGCTGCCATCTCCACAACACTCCCACCCCAATTTCTCTCGCTCAGCGAGCTTTTTCTCCACTATCTGATCAGCGAGAAAAGGCTGGCAGAGAACACTGTTGCCGCCTACCAGGCAGACATCTCATTCTTCCTCAGCTATCTTCGGCAGCGTCGAATCACAGATCTTGCCCGAGTTGACAGCACGCTTATCGACCAGTTTCTGGCCCACTGCCTGAGTCGGCAGATTTCACACCGCAGCAACGCCCGCCGCATCTCCACCCTCAGAAGTTTTTTCATCTTTCTCCAGCGCGAGTCTCTCTGCCTGCACAATCCCTTTCTGACCACAGACCTGCCCAAGAGCGGCCAGAGCCTCCCCAAAAATCTCACGGTGGATCAGGTCAACCTCCTCCTCACCCCGGGGCCGGCCCAGACCCATTTCTCCCGCCGCAACCTGGCCATGCTCCATCTCCTTTACGCAACCGGCCTCAGGGCTTCAGAACTGGTCAACCTGACCATTGCCGCCTGCAATCTGAACGCCTGCTTTGTCCGGGTCCGCGGCAAAGGCAGCAAGGAACGCCTGGTCCCTTTTGGCCAGACGACTAGAGTCATCCTGGAGGAGTATCTGAGCACCTCCCGCCCCAAACTGCTCAAGGGGCGGCGCAGCCCGATTCTTTTTACCAGCAATCGCGGCAAGGCCATGACCCGGATTCGTTTTTGGCAGATCATCAATTCCATGGCCCAGTCAAGCGGGATCACAAAGAACATCTCACCCCATATGCTTCGCCACTCCTTTGCCAGCCATTTGCTGGCCCATGGCGCCGACCTGCGCTCAGTGCAGATGATGCTCGGCCATTCAGATATCGCCACCACCCAGATCTATACCCACATCGACCAGGAACGACTGAAAGACGTGCATCGCAAATTCCACCCCCGCAGTTGAGATTTCCATGGGCTTTTCCTGCCCCAGGCAGTTTAATAACAGTCAGGGAAGCCTCTTGAGCATAACGCAGAAGGTGGGTGAAAAGATCATTTTTCAAGAGGCTCAAGAAAAAGCAGTTTGACGCCACGACCGAAGAGCACACGGCCCATGGACCTTATCACCACTCATCTCAATGCCGATTTTGACGGCCTGGCCTCGATGATCGCCGCCCTCAAGTTGTATCCGGAGGCGATCCTGGCCTTTCCCGGTTCCCAGGAAAAAAACGTCCGCACCTATATCAACGAGCAGCTCGACACCCAGTACCCTTTTCTTCGTCTGAAACAGATCAATTTCCAGAAAATTCAGCGCCTGATCGTGGTCGACACCCGGGTCACTTCGCGACTCGGCCCACTCCAGGCCTGCCTTACCAACCCGAATCTGATTATCCACCTTTACGATCATCACCCGGACAGCCCGGAAGACCTGAAAGGGGCCATCGAGATCGTGGAAGAAAGCGGCTCGACCATGACCATCCTCTGCCGCCAGCTCCGCGAACTGCAGATCCAGATCAGCGCGGATGAGGCCACCCTCTTTGCCCTGGGCATCTATGAAGACACCGGCTCCCTGACCCACCTGACCACTACGCCCGCCGATCTCGGGGCCGTGGCCTGGCTCCTGGAACAGGGGGCCAAACTCGACCTTATCGCCCAGTTTATCAGCCATGACCTGACCTCGCTCCAGATCGAACTCCTCCACCAGCTGAAAAAAACCGCCAGCCGCTACACCATCCAAGGGATTGAAATCATTCTCGTCTCACTCACCCTGCCCGACTATGTGGATGACTTTGCCCTCATCATCCGTCAGTTCATGGCCATGGAAAACCTGAACACCCTTTTTGGGCTGGTCAGCATGGCCGGACGAATTTACCTGATCTGCCGCAGCCGAATCCCCGAGGTCCATGTGGGCCGGATTGCCCGGGAGATGGGCGGAGGCGGGCATGCCACTGCAGCCTCCGCCACGGTACAGGACATGACCCTGGTCGAGGCCCAGGAACGCCTCATCCGCATCCTCCACCAGGAGATCCAACCCCATTCCATGGCCCGGGAGATCATGTCACAACCGGTGATCAGCATCCCGGCCGATACCAGTATTGACAAGGCCCACCACCTTCTGACCCGCTATAACGTCACGGTCCTGCCGGTGGTCAGTACCAACCACGACCCAACAGATACCGTGGCTCCCGAGGCCGGTCAGCTTTTGGGCATGATCTCGCGCCGGGTCGTCGAAAAGGCCATTCACCACAACCTGGGCCACCTGCAGGTCCAGGAATACATGACCAGCGACGTTCAGACCCTGCCGGCCGATGCCACCCTCAGCGATATCGAGAAACTGATCATCGACCATCACCAGCGCCTGATTCCGATCATCGACGAGAACCGGCTGGTTGGGATCATCACCCGCACCGACCTCCTCAACATACTGGTCAACGACCCCGGCCACCAACCCCAAGGGCTGTATCAGGACAGTGAGGTCCCTTCCCTGCAACGCAGCCGCAATACCAGTTTATTGATGACCGAATACCTGGGTCGCGACCTGGTCATTCTCCTCAAGACCATCGGCGAGGTGGCGAGCCGCCTGAAATTCAAGGCCTTTGCCGTGGGCGGCTTTGTCCGCGACCTGCTCCTCAAACAGAAAAACCTGGACCTGGATCTCGTCATTGAAGGCAATGGCATCACTTTTGCCAAGGAACTGGTCAGGACCCTGGGAGGACGCTGCACGGCCCACGACCACTTCATCACTGCCGTGGTCATCCTCCCTGATGGATTCAAGATCGATGTGGCAACGGCCCGACTCGAATACTATGAATACCCGGCCGCTCTGCCCACGATAGAACTGTCATCCATCAAACTCGACCTCTATCGCCGTGATTTCACGATCAATGCCATGGCCATTCAGCTCAACCCTGAACAGTTTGGCACCCTGGTCGATTTTTTCAGCTGCCAGAATGACCTCAAGGCCGGAGTCATCAAGGTTCTGCACAATCTCAGCTTTGTTGAAGACCCGACCAGAATTTTTCGGGCCATCCGCTTTGAACAACGCATGGGTCTGGCCATTTCCAAACACACCCATCGCCTGATCCACAGCGCGGTGAAGATGAACCTGTTTGGCAAGGGCGATGACCCCCGCTTCTTCCACGAACTCCAGCAGATCCTGTCCGAAGAAAATCCACTCCCGGCCCTGACCCGTCTGGCTGAGTTTGACCTCTTCCGGTTTCTCTGGCCGGAACTTAAACCTCACCTTAAGATCGACCGGCGCTTCCTCCACATCATCAAGCAGGCGCAACAGACCCTCTCCTGGTATGAGCTCCTCTACCAGGAAACTCCATGCCAGGGCTGGGCGGTCTACCTGCTGGGCATCATGGCCAGATCAGCCGCAGACGACCTCAGAAGTTTTTGTAAGCGTTTTCACCTGCCCGAAAAAACCGAGAGTCTGCTCATCGACCAGAAAGTCCTGGCCGATCACCTCGGCCAGATTCTCTATCAGCGAACCAGCATCCGCAACAGTCAACTCTGCCGCCTGCTCCGCGGCCTGAGCAATGAGGGACTGCTGTATCTGATGACTATTTCCCGCAAAAACGAGATCAAGAAAAACATCTCCCACTTTGTCACCACCCTGCGTCAGACCGAGACCCTGCTTACTGGTCATGATCTCAAAAACATAGGCTATCAGCCCGGCCCACTATTCAAAACCATCCTTGACCGTCTCCTGGACGCCCGACTGGACGGACGGATCAAGACCCTGGAGGATGAGCGCCAATTTGTCCGCAATAATTTTCCACTCACCATTGAATCCGACCAGCCCAAACCGGCAGCATCTTGACCCATTGCTATTCCAGAGCCCGGTGCTTACAGTGAATGGTATTGCGGCCATGATGAGAGTTACTCCAACGTCACCCTTTTTGAAGAATCTCCTGGTCCCGGACCATCCTTCAGCCATTCGCCAGAATCCATGAACACCACCTCATTCATCACCAACCTGATCATCATGGCCCCGCCCCTGCTCCTGGCCCTGACCGTGCATGAATTCGCCCACGGCTATGTGGCCCACCGCCTGGGCGACCCCACAGCCCGCCTGGCCGGCCGGCTGACCCTGAATCCGCTCAAACACCTGGACCCACTGGGGACTTTGGCCTTTTTCCTGATCAAGTTCGGCTGGGCCAAACCAGTCCCTGTCAACCCCGCCTACTTCCGCGACCCGCGCCGAGACATGCTCTGGGTCGCTCTGGCCGGGCCCGCAGTCAACCTCACCCTGGCAATCCTCAGTGCCGTTGCGGCCAAGACCCTCTGGCTCTTGGCGGCTAACCTGCCGTATTCACCCCTGGCCGAGGCGATTATCATCCCGCTCAACGCCTGCCTTATCGCCAGCGTCTGGATCAATCTGGTTTTGTGTATCTTCAACTTCCTGCCCATCCCACCCCTGGACGGCAGTAAGATCCTCATGGGCCTGCTCTCTCCGGACCAGGCACGCTCTTACGCCTCCCTTGAACGCTACGGCTTTGTCATTATCATGTTCCTGGCCTTCAGCGGCCTTCTCTCGCGACTGATCGTACCAATCATCTCCTTTGCCAACCGGTTGCTCCTGGCCTGATCCCAGCCCACAAAAAAAGGCCCCTGCCGTCACTGACGATAAGGGCCCATAAACTTTCATAGAAACCAGCATAGCTGGACCAAAACGGCCAGCCATGAAAGTTAGTCAGTGCCCGTCCATAAATGGCCCTTTTGCCCAATATCGGCGTTATGCTCAAAA
>ERZ889078.1523-NODE-1523-length-18142-cov-13.699397_pt1 | contig 18142 bp, 16 predicted proteins | sample MGYA00521266_ERZ889078 | MGnify/ENA primary metagenome ERZ889078 (study PRJEB32303, sample SAMEA104408618) | aquatic metagenome | biome: Brackish water; feature: Pelagic; material: water | place: Baltic Sea | collected 2014-06-16T06:34:00 | depth 76,534 m ...
CATCTTGCAGAAAGCCGATAACGGCATCTATCGTGCTGATGTAGCTTTCTCTCAGACTATAAATTCGAAAAGCGTTCTCCGAAGCTTCATCCAAGTTTTCGCTGGCCTGAGCGAATAACTGAGTCAAACCATTCTTCGAAAACAATCGGAGAATGGTTTCCAACCCAAGGTCCATCTGAGAACACGAAACGTTCTGTGTATTCAGAAAACCCTTCAAATAAGCCGTAGCCGGATAAGGCGTATTCAGCTGCGTAAATGGCGGATTGATTAAGAGAATTTTCTGGCTCACGTTTTCGAGTTGGAACGACTTCAAAGTAATGTTTTAGTTCTTGCTTATTCGTTTTCAACTCACCCATCCTGACCCTGTCGGGATTTCCCCTCTCTTGCAAGAGAGGGGTGTCCGAATGAAATGAGGGCGGGGTGAGTTTTTGTTAAAACCCCTTCAAATCCAAGTTTTCAGCATCAACCATGTCCACCACCTGTTTCATTTTCTTCTGAATAACCTTGAAGTGATGTGCGCTCTCCTCCGTCACAAATGTGATGGCTTCTCCAGGATTTTCCGCCCTACCCGTTCTTCCAATTCGATGCACAAAATCCTTTGGCGAACGCGGTAATTCGTAGTTGATTACATACGGCAGAAACTCAATATCAATCCCTCGCGAAAGCAGATCTGTAGCTACCAAAACCGTTATCTCTCCTTGCTTGAAAAAGTGCAACGTCTCGGTTCTGCTTCCCTGACTTTTCTTACTGTGAATGGCCCTTGCCGAAATGCCGTTTTTCTGAAGTTTATCCGCCACCAAATCAGCCTGATAGACCGAAGAAGTAAACACCAAAACCTGCTTCATTTCCTTCTGCTTTATCAAGTATCGGAGCAACGGCCCCTTCTTTTCGTCCTTCACGAAATACCCAACCTGATTAATGAGATCAGCGCGCTCAACTTCAGGTGCAATGCTTATGACCACAGGATCTGTCAATAAAACCTGCTCCATGCTCTTCACATCGGGGCTGAGCGTTGCGGAAAACAACAGGTTCTGACGTTTGCGCGGCAAAAGCGCAAAAATCCGATCCATTTCTGCCTTAAAACCAAGGTTCAGCAACTTGTCTGCCTCATCCAGAATAAGCGTGCTTATCGAAGAAAAATGAAGCGCATTCGACTCCGATAATTCCAATAACCGACCAGGAGTTGCAACCAGCACATTCACGTTTTGCATCGATTTCATCTGCGGATTAATCGACACACCGCCAAACACCGCCATCGACTTGAAAGGGAACGGAACATCAGCGCCAAATGAGCTAAAAACAGCCTCCACCTGAACCGCCAATTCTCGAGTTGGCACCATCACCAAAACGTTGATGTGTCTATTCTTGATTGCCGTTTGCTTCTCCAAATTCATCAAAACAGGCAGCACATAACTCGCTGTTTTACCCGAACCCGTTTGGGCAAGCCCAAGTACATCCTTTCCGTCTAATATGGCTGGGATTGCCTGCTCCTGAATTGGATACGGCTTCTTAAACCCCCGTTTTTCAAGACTGTTTAACAGGTGAGAAGACAACTTCAGTGAAGCAAAAGACATACGGAAATATGGATTTATTGAAGCCGCCAAGATAAGCAGGTCAAATACACTAGGCTACTTATGTGGTTGTAGTTCATCAACACGTAGTTTTGACCCATGATTCAACCACTCCAAGGCTACCGAATTCTCGATTTCACGAAGTTGCTTCCTGGTCCATTGGCAACACTTTGGATGGCACAGCAAGGCGCGGAGGTTATCAAAGTAGAAAGTCCAACATCTCCCGATCCTGTGCGGTTCTATCCACCCATGAAGGATGGTGTTTCGGTGTTTTACAACACATTGAATGCTGGCAAGAAAAGTCTCTCAATCGACTACCGTTCGGAAGAAGGAAAAGAAGCCATTCTGAAGCTGGTTGAAACCGCAGATGTGGTCATCGAACAGTTCCGCCCGGGCGTGATGAACGCTTTCGGCTTAGGTTATGAAACACTCAAAAAACGCAACCCGAAAATCATTCTTGTTTCCATAACGGGCTACGGACAAACAGGCGATATGGCCTCAAATCCTGGTCACGATATCAACTACCTGAGTTATTCGGGAATGCTAGATGCACAACGAGATAGCAACGGAAACCCGATTATCTCTGCCGCTCAGTTGGCCGATGTTGCTGGTGGTTCTATGATGGCGTTGAACGCAACCGCTTCGGCTTTGCTTCATCGCGAAAGAAAAGGCGAAGGCCAGCATGTTGATGTTTCGATGACACACAACGTTTCTGTTTTGCAATCCATGCGCATTGCCGAGGAGCTGAATACGGGAACAAGCAACGGCTATTTATCAGGCAGATTGGCCTCCTACAATATCTACAAATGCGCTGATGGACGGCATGTTGCTTTGGGTGCTCTCGAACCCAAATTCTGGCAAAAGTTCTGTAACCTGATGGGACATCCCGAATGGGGAGGAAGGTTGATGGAAGTAGAACTGATTGCAGAAGTTCAAGAGATTTTCTCTTCACAATCCATGAAATATTGGACGGATAAACTCGAGAATGAAGGGGTTTGTCTTTCGCCCGTTTTGACTGTTCAAGAGTCGGCTAAACATTCACTTTTTAAGGCTGGCCTACCATCTCCTTTTGGATCAAGAGATCTCGGAACTGCACCAACGTTGGGAGCGGATAATGATGAATTAGCCCCCTAAATCCCCGAAGGGGGACTTTGCGCCCTCCGCGAAACCTTTGCGGTTAACTTCCACACGGAGCAAACGTTATCAGCTGCAAATAGATTTTCGTTTCGCCTAATTGTCCCATCAACCAATCACGTTTTTGGTGATTGATAGGCGAAGTATAATTGGCAATGAGAAAACGATGTTTGTCTAATCGAATAATGGAAGGGAAAGCCGTATCGCCCGCTCCGGGTAAATCCATTACCCATTCTACTTTGCGTGTTTCCTTGTTGATTTTGAAAAGTGCGGTTGTCTTTGGCGAAAGCGAATAGCCGACCCAATTCCATTTTCGTTGAGTGGACATTTTCTTGGTTCGTGTCACTTTTCCGAATGGCTTTTTACCTAATTGTCTTCTGCCAATCAGGTACAAATCATCGCCATGGCGGAACATTTTTGGCGACATGAAACATCTCACATCAGCGGTGTCAGGAAATTCCCAATTTCCAAGGTCTCCAGCTTTGGCAAATGCCACATGCGAACCAAATCCAGTTTTGTCTCCATCTTCCAATCGGGTAACTGCCCAGAGGTTTCCTTCTCTGTCAAATTCCCAAGCAGTTTCTGAAACGCCACCGAAGTAAACAGCACCTGTGTCATTTACACTTTTCCAATTCACGCCATCCTTCGTCTCCTTGAAGTACAGGCGAACTTCTGACGGGCCTTTCAATTCATAATGCGAACCTATGTAGCTTGTCATGAATGTTGAGCCGTTTCGGTTCTTGATGCTCCAATGCACTTCTCCCAATGTCAAAACCTTTTCAGGTTCAGTCCAAGTGCCATTTCCTTCCGAAGTGAAATGGTCAATAAATTCAGGTTCAAAAGCTGTCATTTTCGTTCCTGCTCCAAAAGTGTAGAAGTGTAGTTTTCCATCAATGGGAATTAGAAATGGTTCTCGAAAGTCTTGACCATTGAATATTTCCTTCTCCTTTCGCCATTCCTTGCCATCTGCAGAACTGATTACGTAAATCCCCGTTTTCTTAGATGCAAAATGTGTTGGGCCTGTTCTAAAAGCCAAGTACAAGCGATGGTTGAAAATAGTGATTGAAACGTTGTTGTTAGATTTCTGTGGGTCAACGCCTTCGGGTAATTCCGTAGAAGGAATTAACCAATATGGATTACTCAACTGTGGACAATAGTCTTTGTTGAAATCGAAGCCTTCATCGTGAAATGAAGGGTCGTCTAGCGCAACTTCCAGCTTAGGTAAAAACTCTTTTAAAGCTGTTTGAACTTCTGATGGATATTCCGTTTCCATCGGCCATTTTGGAGTGGTGCAACCAAATATGAAAACCAAGAAAATGTAGATGTAAAATGAATGGGATTTCATCGCAAGATTAAGATGCTTTGCTAAAATAAGACAAACAGACATCGCGTGGCTAACTTGCGCTCATGGATTGGCTCGAATACGGCTATTGGGGATTATTTTTCGCGGCATTTTTGTCGGGCACGGTTGTGCCGTTTTCTTCTGAGGTCGTTTTGGCCGCTGGACTTTACTCAGGGATGGACCCTTTGACATCGCTTATTGTAGCCACCATTGGCAATTGGATAGGCGGATACACCACGTTTTGGATTGGCCACTTAGGAAAGCTCGATTGGATTGAAAAGTACTTCCGAGTTAAGCACGAAAAATTGTTGGAGTGGGAGGGAACAGTCAACAAGTACGGTGCGTACTTCGCTATTCTTGGTTGGCTACCTATTCTCGGAAATGTGATTTTACTTGCACTTGGTTTTTTCCACGCTAGACCTATTCCTTCTGCATGGTGGATGTTTGTTGGAAAAACCGCCCGATATGCAGCTATTATTTGGCTGATGAACTAATTAGTCAACCATTTTAAAACCTCTTTTTTAACCAGTTCAGTTTCTGACCAAGGTAGAAGGTGGTCTCCATTTTTGATGGAGATTATTTGTAGGAACTCACTAGGAATAACCGTCTTGGAAAACTTGATATTCTCGTAAGGGACAAGGCCGTCTTTTGTTCCGTGTAAGTGAATAAAAGGAACGGATACATGCTCCCATTTCGGAAGTAGAATATTCAACTGCTCCACGTGGGCATTTTTCTCGTCTGTAGCCACCATAAACAGATCGGGAGCCATCCACTTTGTCGCCTTCCACTTGGTTAATTTGGCGATACCCAATATCTTCTCGTTTTCTGGGTCTAAAGCAGGCGCAAGTAAAAGCGCTGCTTTAACTTTTTCAGGGTTATCAATGGCGAAGTTTGAAACAATTGGCCCTCCATATGAATGCCCAACTACAATTAACCAAGGGTATTGATAATGGGATAAGATTTTTACCAGTGCATCGCTTTGTTTCTGAATGGAAACTACAGATTCTCCTTGGTCATAAGGGCTGTAACCTAATCGATCTACCGAAATCAAACGGGCTTGATTTAGCAGCGATGTATCGGCTAAAAAGTCATAAAAATTATTGGCTGAGCCAGGTGCTCCGTGTACGAAAAGTACAATAGGAAGCGTGTCTTTATTAAGCGTTGAAACTTCAACCCAACGCAAAGGATGGTCGTAAATGCTATCGAGTTGGATGTTGCATTCTAATCCTCGCTTTTTGAAATACCTAAGTGTAGAATTGTCCGTTGCAATCATGGGAGAGCAACCGTACATGGTGGCTAGCAATAAAGCCAGCCAAAGCCTAATCATACTTCACCCAAAAGGCAGAAGTATAACCACGCAAATCTCCACCTTGGGATGAATAGACAGGAATTCTTGGAGCTAGGCCTAAAATTTTACGGTCCAAAATGGAACCATCGGCATTGTAAGTCCATTGCTCACTGAAAGTAAGTCCGTAGAAATTTTGGCTGTAATCGCGTTCAAGTATATCAATTGATTTATCGCCTGTTTCAGGTTCCTCGAACCAAATTGTATCCGTGAATTGGAGGATTGATTTCACTTGTTCAGCGGTCAATACCTCATCCGAAAAACGGTCATATGCCTTCAGTTTTCCTGCAAGCACATCTCCAATAAGCTGCTCGGCAATGGGAGCAACATCCGAAAAATCTTCATCGTTTAAATCCTGATGAAAAACGGAGTTTAAATCAACCGCATATTCCATGGTCTTTGTCCATGTTTGGGTTGAAATTGCTTCGGTTGGAGCCTCTGTTGGCTGCTGGTCGCAGGCCACAAAACCAATCAATAAAAGCGGGATTAACTTTTTCATGCTGTTTCTTTTTTCATCTTTTCTCGATCCTTCAAAACCTTGTCTACAATCTTATCTGTTAACCAGAAATTGGATGTGACATGTGCTGCAGTAAGCAGTCCGCTCATAAGCGCACCGCCAATTCCAACGGTAACGATATCCTGTCCTGTTAGGTAGAGATTTTTGATAGATGTTTTAGGCCGAAGATCTTTCATTCTGAAACGGGCAGGGGAGTGGTCTAAACCGTAAATCTCGCCATGCTCATAATTCACGAAATGCTTGGTTGAAAGTGGCGTAGAAAGCTCATAATAATCAATCTTCCCTTCCAATTGAGGGAACTGCTTGTAAAGTTCTTTTAGCAATCGCTGTGAGAATTCCTCTTTGTACGCTTCGTACTCTTCGCCACGGTGTTTCCAGCGCTCATCTTCCCACTTGGCAAACCATTCGTAAGGCGCCAGCGTAATCATTTCGATGGTGCTCTTTCCTGGATAACGCTCTTCCCATTCGGGGTCTTTAAGCGAAGGAAACGAGATGTAAGTAACTGGAAATGGCTTGCTTTTATCCGCCATGTATTCTTTTACGCCACGGTCGTGATCGTTATGCGGATACACCCAATAATTGGTGCTTCCAATGCCGAGTTCGCGCAAATCTTGCTTCAATCCGATATAAAGACAAACGTGCGACACGGATGGAGGAACGCCTTTTTCGGGTTTGAAGCCAATCGCATCCTGAACGTCTTGATCAAGCAGTCTTCCGAATGTGTTTAGATAACCAGCGCCACTTACAATCATTGGAGCATTAACTGTAGAACCGTCTTCCATCAGAACGCCAGTCGCTTTTCCGTTCTCAACAATAATCTTCTCAACTCCTGCACGAACGGCAACTGCGCCACCTGCTTTTTCAATTACAGGAATAATGGTTTCTGCAATTCTTTGACAACCACCAACGGGAAATGCACCGCCTTTCCAATAGTGTTTGTTCACCACCGATTGAATGGCAAAACTGCTTTCTCCAGGAGGCATTCCGTGGTCGCCATACTGGCCAGCCAACACGCCTTTAAGTTCCTTGTTGTCCGTTATTTTGTCCAAAACCTCCGAAGTTGTTTTGTCAGACCACTCGTAATATTTCTTGGTTAAAAGTCCACCAACAAGCTTGCTTAAAATGGTTGGCAACGCTCGTTCTTGAAAGAATTTTCTATTTGAAGAAGTTGCTTTATAAACGGTTTCAATGTATTTGTCAATAGCGGCTTCCTCACCAGGAAAACGCTCATAAAGCATTTCAATAAAGTTCTCTTTACCCGATTTGAAATCGTACGAATTATCGCCAAGAATAACGCGGTCGTAAACCTCGTCCATTTCCTTCCATTTCAGCTTATAATCCGATATGTAGTCGAACAAAATAGACATGAAGGTGAACTCCTTGTGAACATCTCCAACGTAGTGAATTCCTACATCCCATTCGTATTCTTTACGCTTAAAAATGTGCGTAAATCCGCCTGGAACGTAGTGCTTTTCTAACAACAATACTTTCTTGCCTTGTTGCGCCATAATAGACCCAAAAGTCATGGCGCCAAGACCCGAACCGATAACGATGGCATCATAACCATCTTTCTTTTCAAGTCGTTTCCAAGGTGTTCCTACTGCCATATTATTCTGTGGTTTTTATGCTGGAAAAACTTGTCCAACCAATTCCTCGCTCTTTTTCCAAAGCGCCTTTGCATTTTCTGGGTCTTGAGATGGCTTATTACTCCATTCCTGCTTGCTTCTCACCCAATAATGCCCTGTTACACCTTCTGCTTCTGGCGATGAAGCCAAATGGATAGAAGTTGCGGCACCTTTCTCAACCGTAATCATGAACGGTTTCATTACAATCCAACCAAGCTTTGTAAACCAGTTGGCATTTTTCTCGGCTATTTCGGTTCGTACTCCTCCAGGATGAACTGCGTTAACCGTAATGCCATCTTTTTCGAGTCGTTTTGCAAGCTCTTTTGTGAAGAGAATGTTGCAGTATTTGCTTCGCGAATAGGCTTTCCAGCCACCATATTCGTCTTTCTCGTAATTGATATCATCCAAGTTTAATTCACGCGTAGACTTGTGCGCAATAGAGGATAAATTGACGATGCGAGCTTTTCCTGCTGCCTTGATGTTATCGAGGATCAAATTTGTCAAGAGAAAATGACCAATGTGATTGGTTCCGAATTGCATTTCCAGTCCATCTCCGGTTAGTTGCAATTCTGAAACGTAGCAGCCAGCATTGTTCACCAACACATCGATTTGCGGACATTTAGACTTCAGTTCCTCAGCCGCTTTACGAACGGACTTCTGAGAACTCAAATCCACAAGAACGTAGCTCACAGCCTCGTTTCCTGAAGCTGATTTTATTTCAGCAATCGCAGTTTTCGCCTTGTCTTCAGAACGTGAAGTGATTACTATCTCCGCTCCTTTTTTCGCTAATGCGATGGCTGTGGCCTTACCGATTCCAGCATTTCCGCCAGTAATTACAACTGTTTTTCCCTTCATTATTTGTTAATCGAAAGCATGTATTCAGCAACGGCTAACCGGGTTTCTTCCGTCAGGTAATTCTGAGGAGGCATTTCTGGGAAATCCTCTCTTTTACGAATCGGTGCATTGATGTAGTCTGCAATTCCTTGCGGATTGTCTTTGTAAAGTGCTTGAATAATCTGTGTTGGAGGTCCAATCATACGAACATCATAAGCATGGCACCCAGAACAAACCCCGTAGAAAGCCAATTTCCCTTTCTCATCTTGTTCAATTACGCGTGGTGCAACTGGCTCGCTAAGTAGGTATGATTTTACATCATCTGTGCTTTCCAATTCGCAGGAAGCATAACCGTCTAATCCCCAAGTACGATACATGTCTCGGTTGCGAATGCAGCTTCCAACTCCGCCACCGTTGGCTAAAATATCTGGCCCTTTGTCATCAAACTGAGTTGCCATTGCGGCTTTAATATCAGCTACAGGGTTATTTCCATTGTTGTACATCACGTTATCCAAGATTACAACGCGATCTGGGTTTGGTTCGGCATCTGGGTCTTTAGAAAGCTGAGAACCGAAACTGAGGTCGGTAATAGCGATGCCCGTATTGTCATTTCCTGTAATAATATTGTTCTCAATAATCACATCATCGGCAGCCATTACAATGATGCCTGTTCCAGCAGGTAGGAGAGAGATAATGGCTCCTGGTTTTCCGAAATTTGGGAGGTTGTTGTCCACCACAAAATTGTCGCGAATAATTACGTCATAACAGGTTTTGATAGGAAGCCCTGGCGTGATGAATGCTAGAATTCCGCCTGTGTTATTGTGGGTGTAGTTATTCTCAACCAAGCAGTGACGCGAGTTTTCAATTTCAATTCCTGCTACGCTTTCAAACACCTCGTTGTGGCGCACATCAATGTTGTCGCACATACCAACGTAAATGGCAGCATCGGCAATTCCTTGAAGCACATTGTGTTCAATCAGGCCGTTTTTTCCAAACTCTGGGAAGATGCCGTAAACTCCCGATTCAATAATCCAGTTGTTTCGAATCAGGAAGTTGTTTCCCGCTTGCCCCATGATACCGTTCCCTTTGTATTGAACGATTTTGAAGTTTTCAATCAGAATGTTTGAACCTGAGTAAAGAATCGCATCGTTTAGGACAGGCTCACCATCCTTGCTGCCATCCATTGTTGGCCAATTCCCTTTCTGAATTACCCCTTGTAGACTGATGTTGTCTTTATCGATATAAACCGTTTCGTGATATGTGCCTGGGAACACCCGAATCAAATCGCCAGGATTAGCCTTACCCACTGCATCTTGAATGGATTCTCCATCCCTCACTTCTATCACTGTTTTTTCTGAAAGGTCAACCGCCATGGAACCATCGCCACCTTCAAAAAATGTTGGTGGCGGAGCTGCTGGACCCGAAGCAGAGAACTTCACCTTTCCAATATAAAGTCCAGCGGCAAAAACAATGGCGCTCACAATTATTAAGACTAGAAACTTTTTCATACTAACGGAGTGGAATTAGGGGTTGAAAATTGATTAAGGCTTTGAAGGTAATCGATCTGGACGTTTTGGCATAAAACTTTCGTCTGTCAATGTTTGCAGGAAATCTACCAGTCTGTCAAGTTCAGTATCCGATAAATTTGGTTCCCAAATATGCCAATGCAAGTAGAGATTTTCACCTTCGGGAACAGCATGGCCGCGCCCTTTGGTATAAAACTCAACGGTTTCTCTGAGCGTTTTGAATCTGCCCGAATGCATGTATGGTGCTGTGAGCGCTACATTTCGCAGACTCGGGATTTTGAATGCGCCACGGAGTGAGCCATCCTTGTAAGGAACTTCGGCTCCAGGATCTAAAGGTCTTCCATCTGGTTCGGGTGTTCCCAGAACCGCTAACTGTTGATTGGTGAAAAGCGGAGGAGTGTGGCACTCAGCACATCGCGCCACAAACGAACGAAAAACATTCATCCCTTCGATCTCATCCTTGTTCAAGGCGCCATGAAAACCGTGTGCATATTGGTCATAACGGCTGTTGAGCGAAATGAGCGAACTTTCAAATGCAGCCAACGCCAGATAGACCTGTTCGAGTTCAATTTCCGTTTTGTCCTTATTTGGAAACGCCTCTTGGAACATCTTCCTGTAGGCAGGAATAGAGTTTATGGTTTCGTGAAGTTGATCTGGAGTGGTTCCCATTTCATCTTCTGAGAAAAGCGGCCCTTGCATTTGCGACTCGAGTGTAGAATCTCGTCCATCCCAAAAGAAAAGCTGTAGAAACGCAACATTCCAAAGGCTTGGCGCTCCGCGTTTTATGGGTTCTCCCAAAATCCCAATACTTCTGTCTAAGCCATCGCCAAAACCTTTTTCGGGCTGATGGCAGGTGGCGCAACTAATGGTTCCGTCTTTAGATAGAATTGGATCGAAAAAGAGATAACGACCAAGGTCAATTTGTTGTGGTGTAAATCCATCTCTAACCCGTGGAAGCGCGGTTTTTAATCCGCCAACACCCTTGTCCGTTAACGAAGCATACTGCTGATAAAGAGAACGTAATTTGCAAACACCATCATCAGTCAATTCAAACCCGGGAGGACAGCTGTTACACAGTTCAAAATCTCCAGATGATTCGGAAATTACGTTTTGAAAACCGTCTTTATTGGTTGGTTCTAGTTCTTTTTCGCAGGAAATAAGGCCAGCAATAATGGCCAGGGTTATACTGATTCCTGCAAACGTTTTTCTCATTCAGGCTGTAGCGAATTGATGTACGCAATAACGTCTTTTACGGTCTGGTCATCAGGAATTGCGGTAGCTATTTGTTGCATTTGCGCACCGTAAGTGTCGTCTTGTTCGGTACCTCGAATGCCTTTGCGGAAATTGTTGATTTGGCGCTCTAAATACCAGTCTTGCATGCCTGCTAATCGAGGTGAGAAAAGGGCTTCAATTCCTATAGCTCCCGTTCCGTGACAAGCGCCACAAATCATGTTGTAATAATTCTTTCCATTCTCCACATTTCCACCTTCTAGGGTGATTTCTGGCTTTGTTGAAGGCATTGTTTTGATGTATGCGATTACATCATTAATGGCATCACTGTCTAGTGTTTTGGCAAACGTTGCCATTTGGGCACCGAAGGCATCTTCAGCATGAGCACCTCGCTTGTTGGTTCTGAAATTTTGAAGCTGTTGCTTCAGGTAATAAGGTTCTTGGTCAGCCAAAGCTGGTGCTCCTAAAGCAAGCATTCCCTCCGCTTTTTGTCCGTGGCAGGTAGCGCACGTGATGTAAAGCGATTTTCCTTTTGTTGCGTTGCCGGTAATTGCAGTTTTCTCGGCTACAACTGGTTCCTTTTCTCCAGTTTTCTCTTCAGGAGAGGAGCCGCAACCAATCGCCATCAATATTGAGGTTACAGCGGCAATTAATCGTATGTGTTTGAGCATGGTTTGGTGTTGAACTGCGAAGATGAGGAATTGTTGCTACTATTCAAGACCAAGGGGTATTAATAGTACGTAGGCTTTCTGGTTTGTAAGGTGTGTATGTAGGTAATCACATCATCAATGGCTTGATCATCCGGAATCTGCTTTAACATCTCTAGCATTTTAGCACCTGTTGTGTCGCCTTCTGAAACTCCCCTTATACCATCACGGAAATGCCTAATCTGCGCAGTCATGTAGTAATCTTGAATGCCAAGAAGATTTGGAGATAGGTAAGCTTCAATTCCTTTAGCATCTATACCGTGGCACGTAGCGCATACTTCATTGTAATAATGCTTGCCGTTCTCCACATCACCATAAATGGTTTGGTCGGTTTGCAAACGGGGCAAAAGTTTGATGTAGGCGATAATGATTTCTAGTTGCTCGTCCGTCTCAATCATCTTGGCTTGCAATGCCATAACAGACCCCAGCGTATCGTGAGGATGCGCCCCCCGTTTTCCAGAGAGAAAATTATTGAGTTGTTGGCGCAAGTACCATGTTTCTTGATTAGCCAACGCAGGAGCGTTAAATGCTTTTACTCCTTCGGCATTATGCCCGTGACATACCGCGCATTTTGTGAAAAGAACCTTTGCTTCTGCAAGCTTTTCTTGACTCAGTTGGATACTGTTGTTTACCGTCTTGGTTTCTTCGGGATTAGAACAACTAGCGAAAATTAGAATGGAAAGAGCTACGAGAAGAATTGATTGGTATGACATAATGCAAAGTTAGCACGCAGCTTAAATAATTAGTAGGTCATACCAACTGGCAGCCCTTCAATTCTAAGCACGGTAACCCCATGTTTTGGAACTTCAAATGTCAAATTTTCCGAAGGAATATTCGTTTTTGTCCAAAGATTACGCATCGTGAATGCCGCATTCGGGTCAATTCCTACGCTTTTCAAATCAAGTTCAATTGTTTTTGAACTACCTGATCGATTTAGCAATACGACTGCTACGATTCCGCTTTTTAATGAACCTAGTGGCTTTGCCCAAATCTCTTGTTTGCCGTAAGTAGCCAGTTTTCGTGCTTGGTACGCCAAGGAATCTTGGTTCAATGCAATCACCTCCTTGTTGGTAAGAATTTCTATTGTCTGCTGGCTCATCTCTCGTAGATCGTTTCCAGCCAAAAGCGGGGAGTTGAGCATGCACCACATGGTAAAATGAGTTTTGTCTTCGTCATACGTCATACCGCGCCCAACCTGCAACATGTCCATATCATTGAAATGACCTGCAGAACTGTATTCCCATAAATCCGTGTTCAAATCAAGAATGTGCATCACTGAAGAAAAAGTGGGGCGAATGTCTCCTGAAATCCGCCACGAATCTGCCACATCTAGTGCCCATTCTCCGGGAAATTTCCAGCGGCAAATGTTGTAAAGAACATCAGGTCGAATGCTGCGAATGTGTTTTCCGATTTCGGTATATCGCTGTTGGTCGTCCAACTTCATGCCTCTACCTCCACACCAGTCTATTTTGATGAAATCGTAGTCCCAATCTAGTAGTAGCAGCGTCAAATCGCTCGCGTCATAACCATACAGTCCAACACCTTTGCCAAATTTATCATGCTGCGAAATGGACGCACAAGTGTTGTTGCCTGCATCCGAATAAATACCTGCTTTAAGACCTTTTGAATGAATGTATTCGGCTAAGATTTTCATTCCAGTTGGAAACTTTTCTGGATGGGGCAAAAGGTTCCCGCTGCTATCCCTACCGCCAAAATAACCGTCATCAATATTGATGAAAGTGTACCCAGCGTCTTGCATGCCAGATGAGACCATGGCATCTGCTTGTCCACGAATCATCTGTTCGTCAATGTCAATATGGAAATGATTCCAACTGGACCAGCCCATAATTGGGACTTTTGGACGATTGTCCTCCTGTCCAAAAAGGGCTGTACTTGTTAATACCAGAACCGAAATGACAAAAATGTATGTGGTTCGGCTCATCATGGATTTACTGGTAGAATTTCTCTCCTGCTTTGGCCTTATCCACAATAATTTGCGGTGGTAAGAAACGCTCACCATGTTTCTCTGCCAGTCGGTTAAAGATGTCCACGGTTTCTTGCGCGCCTAGCGTGTCCATATAGCGGAATGGTCCACCACGGAAAGGAGGGAAGCCAAGTCCGAAAACGGCACCAACATCGCCATCCAACGGATTGGCAATGATGCCTTCTTGAAGACAAAGAGCGGCTTCGCTTACCATGCTCATTCCGATGCGCTCATAGATTTCTTTGTCGTCAAACTTCTTGCGCGTTGAACCGCCAAAGAAGTTGTAAACGTTATCATCGAGCTCACGCATGTTCTTGCCGTTCTCGTCATACTTGTAAAAGCCTTTCTTGTTCTTTCGACCGTAGTATTCAGCTTCGTACATTTTGGTTATTCCATCCGAAGTTTTAACTCCCTTTCTGGTTGCGATAAAGTGCTCAATCAAATCTCCAGTCATGATGTGATAACCAACATCAATTCCAACTTCATCCATTAGTGTAATTGGTCCAACAGGGAAACCGAATTTCTTCAATGCTTTATCGATTTGAAGTGCATCAGCACCTTCATCAAGCATATTCAATGCTTCGCCCATCAATGGTGCAAGAATTCTTGTGGTATAAAATCCAGGACCATCTTTTACAACAATCACTGTTTTTCCTTGTCGGACGCCTAAATCGTAGCATGTAGCTGTTACCCAATCAGCGGTTTGATCGGTAACCACAATTTCCAACAACGGCATTTTAGGAACTGGAGAGAAGTAGTGCATCCCAATTACCTGCTCAGGTCGTTTGCTTGCTTTCGCGATTTCCGTAATCGGAAGAGCGGAGGTGTTAGAAGCGAAAATGGCATCCTTACTCAAGTGCTCTTCGCACTCTTTCATCACCGTGTGCTTCACTTTCATGTCTTCAAAGACTGCTTCAATTAGCACATCAACCTTATCGAAATTATTGTAATCCAATTGTCCGTTTACACGGTTCATCAAACGGTCGGCATCCAACTGGTTCATAGCTTTGCGCTGCACCTTTTTTCCGATGTCGCCCCAAATGGTTTTGCGGGCTTGAGTTAATGTTTCCTGCTTGATATCTTTCAGTAGAACACGCACATCTTTGGCGGCCGAAACCTGAGCAATTCCAGCGCCCATAAATCCTGCACCAACCATGGCCATTGTGTTGGTCTTTTTAGCCAACGCTGCCTGCGGGTTTTTCTTCTTATCTGTCATGGCGAAGAAAATGCCACGAAGTTGGAAGCTTTCAGGAGTAAGAATGAGTTTTTCGAAGCGTTTCACCTCTTCGGCATAGCCTTTTTTCTCGCCAGAACTCATTCCAATTCGGACACATTCCATAATCTCGTAAGGCGCAGGATAGTTGCCTTTTGTTTGGCGATCCACCATCTCTTTTGCCTTCTTGAAAATGATGTTCCGAGTAACCGGATTTCCTTCCAAGAACTTCTCCATTCCAGAGCGTTTATCTTCACGCTTGAATGGTCGCTTAGCAATTTCATTTGCAAGAATAATGGCCGCATCTAGCAACGCTTCTTTGGTAGCAATACGATCAACCAATCCCATCTTTTTGGCAGGATAAGCGAACACATTCTTACCGGTAAGCATCATGTCCAATGCTTTCTGAATACCTACCAAACGTGGCAAACGCTGTGTACCGCCACCTCCAGGAAGCAGTCCAAGTTTAACCTCAGGCAAAGCCATGATTGTCTTTGGATTGTCGGAAGCCACACGCGCAGAACAGGCCAAAGCGATTTCTAACCCAGCACCCATGCACGCACCGTTGATGGCGGCTACAATCGGCTTTTTGCTGTTTGCAATACGATCAAGAATTTGGTGGCCTTTTTCGGCAACTGGTTGCCAGTCGCCTTCTTTCTTCACATTGGCGAAAGCTTCGATATCAGCACCAGCAATAAAGTCCTTCTTGCGGCTAATCATTACCGCAGCACGCACTTCGCTGTCGTTCTCCAATTCATCCATCATTGGGTTGAACGTGTCAATCATATCAGGACCAATCTTGTTGATTTTTGAGTCTTGCTCGTCCATCCAAATGATGGCGATACCATCACGTTTTTCTATTTCAACGTACTTGTTCCTCATGTTATTGAAGTGCTATTTTTTGTGATTTCGTTCCGTTTGAATTTTCAAACCGGACGATATAATTGCCTTTTGCTAAGTGGCTTAATCCGTGGTGGGTAAAGCCTTCTTGAATTTCCTTTGTAAAGTGGATTCGCCCGTCCAATCCTAAAACTGTGAGGACTCCGTAATCTTGGGTTGTGATAGATATGCCTCTGAGGTTCACAGTTATTTCGATTGATGTTGCTTCCGTTTCTTCAATTCCGACTGATGGACTGACATAGCAAGGGACAAGTGTTGGAATTGGATAAAGCGCATACGTGTTTCCGCAGACAGCTTCAGTGGATGCTCCATCTATGCCACACGTGTACTCTTGCCCAGATGTTGTAGGTGTGCCGATGGCTCTAATATGGAAGTTAAGTATTGCGGCATTGCTTGCAGCCGAAATTCCTAATCCTGTGGTGCTTGGAGTAAATGAAGTTGAATCACCAACATTGACCGTGGCCCATCCGTTCATCATAAATGTATTTGAAGGATAAGGTTCGTCTATAATTAGCACGAACTCTAATCCATCAGGTAAAAGAAGCTGAGCGAAGTCCAGTATAAAATCTGTTCCGTCATTGAATGTGCAAGTTCCTGGCGATTGGTAAGTTCCGACATAAACAATGTCATTTCTGAATACTCCTTGGACGTAAGGGTCAACAAGAATCTGAGCCTGCGACTCTACCGCAACCAATAAAAAGAAAGCGATTAAAAGTTTCATGCTTCGTATCGTTCAAGTATGCAAGCATGTCCGTGAGCACCAGCAGCACAAGCGGCTAAAAGACCGTATTTACCACCTTCGGCAATTAGTCGGTTTGCAGTTGTTGTCATAATTCTAGCGCCAGTTGCTCCGAATGGATGGCCGATAGAAAGCGATCCGCCCCAAAGGTTCATTTTGTCCATTGGAATTTGACCTACTGCTTTTTCAAGGCCGATGTTCTTTTGACAGAATTCATCTGATGCCAAAGCCGCAATGTTTGCCAAAATCTGTCCGGCAAATGCCTCATGGAATTCAATTACGTCCATGTCGTCCATTTTCAAACCATTGCGTTCCAAGATTTTTCCCATCGCGTAAGCAGGTCCTAGAAGCAGTTCCTCACGAATATCTTGACCTGTGAAAATATAATCGTGGATGTACGCTTTTGGCGTATATCCAAGTTCCTTGGCTTTCTCTTCACTCATAATCAAAACTGCTGCAGCACCATCTGTAAGGAAAGATGAATTGGCAGCGGTTAAAGTCCCATGCGGTTTTACAAACGCTGGCTTTAGTTTAGCTAGTTTTTCAATAGGAGCAACGCGAATTCCGTTGTCTTTGTCAATCGGTTTGAAGTTTGGCGCTAACTCAACTGCAACAATTTCTTTGGCTAGAATTCCATCATCTTGCGCTTTTTGAGCCATTGTGTGAGAGCGTAATGCAAATGCATCTTGGTCTTCGCGCTTAATGTTGAATTTAGCGGCAAGCATATCGCAATCCTGTCCCATCAATCGGTCCGTCAAAAACTCTGCAACTGCTGGTTTGTCTGGAAAGAAATCGGAGATTTTCAAGGTCATCGCGAACTTAATCATGTCGCCAGTTGTCTTCAGCTTTTGGGCGTTGAACAACTTCTTTCGCATGCTCTTTTTGTAACCGATAGGGGAGTCTGAAGTACAATCGGTACCTCCACAAATAATAACATCAGCTTGACCCAAGCGAATCATGTCTGCAGCTCTAGAAATGGCTTGGTTTGCAGAAATACAAGCTTGTGAAACTGTTTGACAAGGCGTGCTCATATTCAAACCTGCGGTAAGTGCAGATTCTCGGGCAACATTTGGAGTCTTCACGTTATGAACCACCGTTCCCATCACCACCTGATCTACATCATCAGGGTGAATTCCTGTTTTGTCCAAAACACCTTTAATGGCGAAGGCTCCCAATTGGTAGCTCATCAAATCCATGTAATCCGTTCCAGAACGGAGGAATGGAGTCCTTGCTCCATCAATTAAAACAACTCGTTTGCTCATAGTTTAAATATTCAATGCGTGCATTGCAAATGTAGAAATTTGAATCACATGTTCATCGGCTGGTAAAAGTGTCTTCTTCTTGTCAAAATTAAGATTCGTCTATCAATTGTAGTGTGTAGATTATGTAATTAATTCATGCTATTATAGCGTAATACAAATAACTAGTACTGATTCCCCCGCAAATTACCAGTAGCATTTTGCAACAGCAAGAGT
>ERZ889078.1524-NODE-1524-length-18138-cov-24.081955_pt1 | contig 18138 bp, 16 predicted proteins | sample MGYA00521266_ERZ889078 | MGnify/ENA primary metagenome ERZ889078 (study PRJEB32303, sample SAMEA104408618) | aquatic metagenome | biome: Brackish water; feature: Pelagic; material: water | place: Baltic Sea | collected 2014-06-16T06:34:00 | depth 76,534 m ...
TCATAAATTACAATATGACCCGATTTTAAGGGGATTGAAACTATTATCCCTCCTCAGAGATTTCTACTTTTTAAATTACAATATGACCCGATTTTAAGGGGATTGAAACCTTACACTTACATAGTTAAATCTATCTTTTCCAATATTACAATATGACCCGATTTTAAGGGGATTGAAACGCAACTGCACTTCCTGCACTCCACATCGCTAAAATACATTACAATATGACCCGATTTTAAGGGGATTGAAACTCTTGTTTTTACTACTCTTCCGTCTATTGTTTATTACAATATGACCCGATTTTAAGGGGATTGAAACTTTAGTCTGTAACTTATATACCCTTCTACTAATTACAATATGACCCGATTTTAAGGGGATTGAAACTACATATAATAACGGATTGACTATTTTATTCTATTACAATATGACCCGATTTTAAGGGGATTGAAACTAATTGTGTTTTGTTAACCTCTTGCAATTTATCCCATTACAATATGACCCGATTTTAAGGGGATTGAAACACTTTACGTCCTTCTTTTTTTGCATCTGCTTTTGATTACAATATGACCCGATTTTAAGGGGATTGAAACTGTATTTTTATTGCCGCTTGCATCTTTTTTTTCTATTACAATATGACCCGATTTTAAGGGGATTGAAACTTAAAGTTTTTTCTTTATTTGCATATTTTTTAATTACAATATGACCCGATTTTAAGGGGATTGAAACGAAGCAGCTTTTGCAGCATCCTTGTATTCTTTTAAATTACAATATGACCCGATTTTAAGGGGATTGAAACCAGCAATTTCTGCTATTTTTAAATTTAAAGTTTTATTACAATATGACCCGATTTTAAGGGGATTGAAACAAAGCTCAACAACATGTTCAGATTTACTACTTTTATTACAATATGACCCGATTTTAAGGGGATTGAAACCCTGTAAAGTGAAGCGTGCCATCCGTTTTCGTTTGATTACAATATGACCCGATTTTAAGGGGATTGAAACTTAGCTGTATTTAACAGCTCGTCAAGAATGTCATCATTACAATATGACCCGATTTTAAGGGGATTGAAACGGAGTGTGTGGATGCTTTAGTTTAAACTCCTTATTACAATATGACCCGATTTTAAGGGGATTGAAACTTGTTCTACTGTCATATCCCATACTGCTGAATCATTACGATTAAAAATGTAAAATATCTAATGGACATTACAAAAAAGATAAAGGATAACGTTGAGAAACTGGACAGGTAATCATATAGAGTATAAATGAATCTCCATTAGGAAAATGGGTCTGCTAAACCCCTCACCATTTCAGGTTCACCAGACCCCTGAACCTTAAAATATATAAAACTAATGGTAATTCTTAGAGCAAATCAAAGAACGAGTAGTAGTAGTTTACGACGAAGAGAAGAAAAAACGCCATGCAAGAGTTGTATTTAAAGATAAAAGTTTTGTTAAATGGTTTGTTTTTATAGGGACATTATACAAAGTCAAAGCTGTTTTTACAAAACAATATGACAATACGTCATATTTTTAAGATTTTCACATAAACCTAGCTAACATTACGAGCTAAATATAGATTTTTAGGAGTTGAAAATGATTTTAGGAAAATGCCCTTACTGCGAAGATGGTCATATAGAAGTCCGAGACAAAGAGATTCGGGGTAAAAAAGTCAAACTCTACGCTTGCTCAAACGCCCACTGGAAAACCGAAGACGGAGAGACGTTTGAACTCGCAGACGACGCGACATGCGATTTTAAGATATGGCAAAATTCATTGGCGAAATATGGCAAGTGGCTTTCGTACAAGGAGATTAGAGAACTGCTCGAAGATGAAAGCATAGAGGTGGAACTTTTGAGTAAAAAATATGGCAAAAAAGTCTACTACTCCAAAAACGTCGTTTTAAATCAGGAGTACGGTGTCAGCGTGCTTTGGGATTGAAAACTTAACCTATCGCTTATCGGATTTGCGCTAACATTGCGTCAATTAACATCTCACATGAAAAGGCTCAAGTTTGCAAGATTCACAAGAATATATGGATAAAAAAGCGTTTTTTAACAAAATCATTACGCTGTATGGTAGAAACGTAGTCGTAGAAGTTTTGGAAGATGAAAGCGTGGAGATACATAAAATCCACATGGCCGACTCCAACAAAACCGATGGAATCATCAACGCCATACTTTCGCTTGCGAAAAAACGCAATATTGAAGTCTACTATCACAACAAAAGCGCCCTCTCTCGCATCAGTAAAAACGCGAAACAAGACCAAGGGGTGGCGATTGATATAATCGCGCAAAGTTACCTAAACGCGAACGAGATAAAAAACTTAAGCTCCTTTAGACTCATAGCGCTTGACGGCGTCCAAAATCCACAAAACTTGGGAATGATAATCCGTTCATGCGCCGCTGGAAACGTCGATGGAATCATTCTGCCTAAAAAAAGTAGCGCTAAAATATCTCCACTCGTCATCAAAGCGAGCGCGGGCACGCTATTTAAGCTTCCAATATACTATTGCGACTCTTTGGAAGAAATTTTTCCCACTTTAAAAGAGACAAAGATTTACGCGCTCTCTTCTCACGCTAAAAAAAGCATGTACGATATGGATAAAACTAGCAAGTCGATTTTTGTTTTAGGAAATGAGAGCGACGGAGTCAGCGATGAAGTTGAAAAACTATGCAACGACTCCATTTCCATCCCAATGAACAGGGGAGTGGAGTCTTTAAACGTGGCTGTTACCGCGTCGCTTATCGCGTTTATGCGGTAAGGTCGGAACTTTGAGAACTGTTTTCTAAAAGAAGTTTGTGGAATTCATTTGTAAATTTAACGCTAAACATAAGCTTTTTTGAAATCTCGTAATAATCTATAAACTGTACGTATTTACTCTCTTTTGACATGTTTTTGGCGGAAGTGAAGTAATTTTTTTCATCCAAATCATGCGCTTTGTCTATTCTATCTACGACGACTCCAATCTCCACTCCATTAACCTTCATAAGTACGATTTGCTCAAAAGCGGACGTTAATTTATCTATCTTTGCTTCTATCGCATGCAGTCCTTTGATCGTATTGCTAGCGTTTTCTTGAATCGTTTTTATCTTCTGGTTGTTATCTCCAGCTTCATCATTTAAAAATAATTTTCCATTGTCATGCAGCGCGGAATGATGCGATGCAAGTTCTTGAGAGAGTAAATCGACAAAACCATGATTGTTGCATCTAAGACATGAGAGCATATCGTCGATCCATGTTCCTAATTCACATTTGTGAGGGTCAAGCGTTTTAGTGAACTTTTCTCCCGTTTTTAGCGAATGTTCAAACTCTTTTACCCAATCCACATGCTGTTCTTCAACTTTAGCTATGAAAGACAACTGCGCATCTTTATACGAACTAAATCCAAGAAGTTTTCTAACGCTCACAATGGGAATGATTTTTTCCTTATGATTAATGACGCCATCAAAATGCTTAGGTAGATAACTAATTGAGCTTGGCGCCTGATACTGCAATAGTTCCGTTATGTCGTCTATGTCTATCAAATAGTTTTGTTTATTCACTTCAATTTGTAAAAACTGCATGTTTGGATTCCTATGACATCATAATTTCATAAGGGCGTTTAACTTCTCGTATTACTTCGTCAACGCTCATGTGACGGGATTTGCGCAAAAACTCTCTACCGTCTAAATAAATTAAGACGGTGGGAATCGCAAACACGCCAAAGTGCGCGGCGACGTCTTGTTCCACTGAAACGTCTATGCTGAGTATTTCGAAATTTTCGAAATTTTCATCTATCGCTTCGAGAAGTTTTGGTTTGAGCGCATGGCACACGTTACATGTCGGCGCGGAAAAGTACACCATCACCGCTAAGTTTTCTTTGATTGTTTTATCTGTATTTTCAATTGTATTCATAGCGAAATTATACTGTATAATTTCATTATGAGCTCAATAATTTTTTCAATTTTAACCATTTATATTTTTATAGTCATGGGTTACGTCGCCAAAATGAGTTTTAAAGAACGCATTGACGATACAACCATAACTCTCATAAACGTTTACTTTTTACAAGTATTTTTAACGTTTTGGGGTCTTTTGATTCGTCCCGTGGACATGACCCTCATGTACGCTCCACTCATATATTTCGTCATCGTGGCGATTGTTGTCTTGGCGTCGGCCATTTTTGCTAGATTTTTGTTTAAAGACAAAAAAGAGTACTCCATCGCCACCGTCGCCGCCATCATAGGAAACACTGGAAATCTCGGCATCCCAATCAACGTCGCCATCTTTGGAGAAGAGTCCATTCCCTACACGACGATTGTAAATCTAGTCAACGTGTTCGTAGTCTACACCATAGGAGTTTTTTACTACTCTCGCGGCAGTTTTGACACGAAGACGTCGCTTATGAACATAGTGAAGCTCCCCATACTCTGGGCGGCCATACTCGCCATAATCATAAGCGCGAATGGGATAAGACCAAACGCTCCCATCATGAACATGCTCATGATGGGAGCGTACGCGTCCATGACCATGCAGCTTTTTTTGTTTGGGATTTATCTCTATGGAACAAAAATAAAAGAGCTAAACAAATCATTGATGGCGTGGGTGCTTACTTTTAAATTTATCCTACTTCCAGCCATCGCCTTTATCGTACTCGTAAACGTAGAGCTGGACTCCATGATAAAAGGCGTCATATTCATAGAACTCATGACGCCCTTGGCCGTCGCAAACGTAAACTTGGCGTCTCTCTACGACTGCAGTCCGAGAGTCGTGACGGCTTTGGTCTTTATCTCCTCTCTTTTGTTTTTGGGAGTCGTGTTCGTTGGAGTGGAGTTGTTGAAATATTTGTAGTTGCAGCTTTTGAGCCTCGTCATGATCCCCATACTCTTTGAAATCTATGCGAGAAAAGAGTTGTGATTTCTAATCAGAATTTAAAATAGCGATTTGTATGTGGTTTTGAGCTTTAAAAGTTATAACTTATTTATGATACAATTCTCTAAAAACGAATCAAAGGACGTTGTATGGGATTATTTAGCGGATGTTCTAAAGAACAGGATAAAATTAACGAGTTGGAACAAATAAATAGAGCCCTTCGAGCCGAAGTGGAAGAGTTGAAAGTAGCTAAGGCGCAACAAGAAAATCTTGCTAATTCGTACAAAACCAATTCAGCTAAAGAAGAAGCGATTCACACTATCGTTCAAATACTTTTAAAGTCGTACAAAAGCGGCGTGACGTTTACAAAAACAATCATGGAATCGGTAGTTGAGCAATTAGTCGACGCAAGCGAGCTTAACGTTCAAACTTCAAAATGCATCGACGTCGTTCAAAAAGATTCTCAGAGCATTAGCGGTTCCGTTGAATTGATTGCGCAAGAGGCTCAAAATCTCAACAATGGCGCAAGTTCTCTTAACAATAGCGTTTCTTCCATCTCGTCCGTTATCAATCTTATTAAAGACATCTCGGACCAAACGAATCTTCTTGCCCTAAACGCGGCGATAGAAGCGGCTAGAGCTGGAGAACATGGACGTGGGTTCGCCGTAGTCGCCGATGAAGTTCGCAAACTTGCCGAACGCACTCAAAAGGCGACTCAAGAAGTTGAAATCAGCATAGGACAGTTAAAGCAAAACACTTCTGAGATTCAAGATATTTCTGAAATGGTTCGAGACAATACCGACATTATGAACAACAACCTCGTCTCTTTCTTCGAAGAACTCAACTTTGTTATATCTAGCTCGCATAAAATTGCGAACATTACGGAAAACATCTTGAATGAAATTGGCGTGGGAACTGGAAAACTAGACCATATCCTTTTCAAGCTGTTAGGTTACAACGCGTTTATCAATAATGAAAAGAGTGAACTAGTCGATGCGAATGGCTGTGAATTTGGAAAATGGTTTGAAATAAATAAGGTAAAAATAAAAGACGACGCAAAAACCATTTCTAGCTTAGGCGCTCACCATATAACCGTTCATCAAGAGACTAAGCATGCCGTGGAACTCTGGAGAAACAACGAACTTAAAAAAGCCATAGAAACGATGATGAACGTCGAACGTTCTAGTGAAGTTGGTTTCGAAGAAGTGTACGCTAGTTTTGTGAAGTATCGTAAATAATTCCCATATTACATCCATGTAATAGTATAATGCCTTATGGAAGCGCATAACTTTTTTTTATCACTTTTTTTAATTTTAATAGTGGCGAGATTTTTGGGTGAAGCGTTCGCCAGATTTGGCGTCCCCTCCGTTCTTGGCGAGCTAGGGGCTGGGGTGCTCCTTGGTTCTTCCGTTTTAGGCGTTATCCAACCAAATGAAATACTCAAAATTTTAGCGGAAATAGGGATTATTCTGCTTCTGTTTGAAGTTGGCATGGAAACTGATTTTCAGCGCTTAAAAAACTCAGGAACCAAGTCGTTCATTGTGGCGATTTTAGGCGTTTTTTTACCTCTGATCTTTGGTTTTTTAACGTCATATTATCTTTTTGAATTGTCGTTTGACATATCTTTGTTTATAGGGGGAACGATTACCGCTACGAGCATAGGCATCACTTTGAGAGTTTTAAGAGACATTCACATGGAAAAGACCAATATCGCCCAAATTGTGATTGGCGCGGCTGTGATAGACGACGTCATCGGTATTATCTTGTTGGTGTTTATATACGATTTTTCAATCTCTCATGAAGCTAATTTTCATCACACTTTGTCCGTAACGGGCATGGTTCTCGCTTTTTTAATCTTAGCTCCCACTCTGGCCAAAGTTCTCTCGTCCCTAATACATAAATTTCATGGAAAAGATTTGGTTCCCGGATACATTCCCACAATTATCATCTCGCTTATTTTACTTTTTGCCTACCTTTCACATTTGGTCGGAGCACCGGCTATTTTAGGCTCTTTTGCGGCGGGAATCGCGCTCTCAAGAAGATTTTTCTTGCCCTTTGGCGCTTTTTTAAATACAAACGAAAAACTGCACCTAGACGTTAAACAAAGCATGACTCCCATTATTCAGATATTTACGCCCATATTTTTTGTTATGGTCGGTCTCTCCATGGATTTGAGAGTTATAGATTTTACGTCTTTGTCTTTTTGGATAATGGGAACGTCTTTTATTTTAATAGCGTTCATAAGTAAGTTCATAGGAGCGTTGTTTATCTTGCAAAAATGTTTTAGAAATAACGTTATCATCGGAATTTCCATGATTCCAAGAGGCGAAGTTGGCCTTATATTCGCTGAAATGGGAAGAGTAAATGAAATATTGCCCAATGAAATTTACGCCATGCTAATATTTGTCATCATAATCACAACGGTTATTCCACCATTTTTGTTGAAAAAATATTTTAAAGGCGAGTGCGTTTAAGAAGAAAACGTAACAATTTTTATGTACAATTACTCAATTCAAAGGAGCAGATGATGCAGTGGTACGAAGCAGAGGTTTCACAACTAGAAAAACGTATTAAAAATGGAGAGATAAGCAAAGGAGCGAATCTTTTTTATGGCAGTTCCTCCTTTACTCTTTGGAAGAGTTTGAAAGAGGATTTTGCTCCTCATAACGTGGAAAACATAGCGTTTGGAGGTTCTACCATAGAGGCATGCGTCCATTTTTTTGAACGCCTCGTTCCTCTTTGCGAACCAAAATCCATCATTTTTTACGCAGGCGACAATGACATTGGAAACGGCGTTTATCATTCGGACATAATGGCTCGTTTTGAAACGCTTCTCGCCAAACGAGCTAAAACGCTAAGCGGCATCAAATTTACTTTTATATCCGTAAAACCCTCCCCCGCGCGTCATCATCAGCTTCATCGCATTAGACTGCTCAACAGTTACGTCAAAACTCGTCTTGACGAACTCGACAACGTAAACTACCTCGACGCGCACTCGCTGATGTACACTCCAGACGGCATGCCAAATCAAGAACTTTTCAGTGAAGACGGTCTGCATATGAATGAACGCGGCTATGACATTTGGCGCAATCTTTTACTCTCCCACGCTAGTAAAATTTTTCTTTAAACCATGAAACGGGAATATCATCAATGGCACAGTAGCCATCTCAACCGCTCTATGGAACTCCTCGTCTTTGGACATGCTGGCGCGCGAGTCATAGTTTTTCCAACGAGAGTGGGCCGTTTTTTTGATTACGAGGGTTGGGGCATTGTCGAATCAATGCGCGAACAAATTGAAAATGGCCATTTGCAACTTTTTTGCGTTGATAGCGTCGACGCTGAAAGTTTTTATTGCGATTGGTGCCATCCGAAAAATCGCATTTTACGACATCTGCAATACGAACGGTATATTTTAAATGAAGTCGTGCCTTTCACAAAACAACAAAATGAAAATCCCCACCTCACTGCGCATGGATGTTCGCTTGGCGCGTACCATGCGCTCAATATCGCCCTTCGCCATCCTAGCGTTTTTAACAAGGTGATCAGCTTTAGCGGCCGTTACGACATTAGCAGCAATATTGGCTCTTATCGCGATCTCTTTGATGGCTATCATGATGAAGACGTTTACTTTAACAATCCTTCTCAATATCTTCACAACGTAAGCGACCCGACTTTTTTGGAACAACTCCGTCGCTTAGAAATCATAATGGTTGCGGGTGAAGAAGACGTCTTGCTTGAAAATAATAAAAGCATTAGCGCCACCCTATCCGAAAAGGGAATTTCACATCAATTTTACGTCTGGAGCGGCGATGCGCATAGGGCGCGCTACTGGCGAGAAATGGTCAAGCATTATATGTGATTAAAAATCAATGTTATAATATGGAAAATTAAAATAAGGAGGAGAAAACACATGATAAAAATCGCGCGACTCATGGCGTCCATTATGGTCATGACAATCTTAAGTACGGAGATCTTGGCGAACGAGAATCCTTACCATGGCAAAAAAGCGAGCGCCTACCTTGTGGGCGACTACATGAACGTAGACGCCGCCAAAGCGAAGCTTATCGCTGGAGGGTACGAGGTTCTTGGCGTTTACGCACCCGTGAAAAAAGGCGCTACGATAGTGTTTACGGACGCGGCGCTAAAAAAAGAGGCCGCAAAGCCAAATCGCTCCCACGTCGCGCTTCTTCGCATGTTTGTGGACGAGAGAGAGAAGACGATAAGCGTCACAAATCCCATCTATTTTGGAAAGGCGTTTATGCAAGAGGAGTTTAACTATGACGTTTTCGCTCATGAACTCTCACAGATTAACAAAACGCTCGGCGGATTAGAAGAGTCGGCCGACGCCTTAAATTTTGACGATTTGGGCGAGTATCATTTTATGATAAACATGCCGTATTACTCCGATGTCGTAGAGATAGGCGATGGAGTTCATGAAGAGTTGCTCTCAAAAGCGAGAGATTATAAAAAAGGCAAGCTCTTGTTGTTTGAACTCAAACTCTCAAAAAACAGTACGATTGTCGCTTATGATTTAAGTAAAAGAACGAAAAAATTTGTCGAGAAGATAGGTCGCGAGAACGCGTCCGTTTTGCCGTACTGCGTCTCCATAGAGGGCGAAAAAGCGACGATTATGGACGCAAAATATTATCTGGCAATCGCGTATCCATCCCTTAGCATGGCGCAATTTACCACTATCGCAACCGTTCCCGGCGCGATATCAAAAGAGTTGGCTCAAACTTTTAGATAAGTTTGGCCTCTCTTTTACCCTCTTTTATCTCACCGATTAGGTAACCGTCGGTTTTGGACAAGACTGTCTCAACGTTTTTTTCTTCAACGACGAGTATCATCCCGACGCCCATGTTAAACGCTCTAAACATCTCGTCGCGTTCGACATGTTCGCTCATGAGTTCAAAGATTGGAAGCACTCTTATGGAGTCTCTTCGCACCTCGGCCATTAAGTGCTCAGGTAAAACGCGAGGCAGGTTTTCAACTATTCCGCCGCCCGTGATGTGAGCCATCGCGACTATCTCGTTTTTAAGCTCTTTGAAAGTTTTTACGTAAATGGTCGTTGGTTCTAGCAGAGTTTCAATTAATGGCTTGCCGTTAAAATCGTCTTCAAACTTTTTACCCATTTTTTCAAACAACACTTTTCTCGCGAGGGAAAAACCGTTTGAGTGAAGTCCCGAACTTGGAAGCGCTATGAGTTTGTGACCGGCTCTCACTAGGGAAACTCTATCCATCTCGCTCTTTTCGGCGACGCCTACCGCGAAACCGGCCAAATCGTAATCATCTTCCGAGTACATGCCAGGCATCTCCGCGGTCTCGCCGCCGATAAGCGCGCATTCGCTACGGATGCAACCCTCGGCGATGCCGGCAACGACGGCAGTCGCGTTTTTCACGTCAAGCTTACCGGTCGCGTAATAGTCTAGGAAAAACGACGGCGTCCCAAAATTGCAAAGCAAGTCGTTTACGCACATGGCGACCAAGTCGATCCCGACCGTGTTGTGAATGCCCGAATCGATGGCGAGTTTCAGTTTCGTCCCGACGCCGTCAGTCGCCGCCAACATGACGGGTTCTTTAAAACCTTTAGGCAGTTCAAACGCTCCGGCGAAAGAGCCAATCCCACCGAGGACTCCAGGTATCTTGGTGGATTTAACCAAAGGTTTGATATTTTCGACAAAACTATTCCCCGCGTCTATGTCAACGCCCGCGTCTTTATAACTAATTTGACTCATTTTTACAACTCCGGCTTTTGAGGTAAATCACACTGTTTGGTGATGAGACATAAAGGACAAAAGTTCGCCACTCCCGCGATTAGAGGAAGAACGCCCAAATAGAACCAGTAGTTTCCAGTGATGACGCCCACGGCGATCAAAGCCAATCCGGCCACTATTCGCACAACTCGACAAACTTTTCTTATTTTATTCACATCCATTACGTACCTCGTTATTTTATAAATATTGCGCAATTATAGCTCTTATGGGAGGATTAAGTCAACAAAATTGCAAGGAATGCGGTCTTCGCGCCCTATTTTCAAGCCTTCAAAATTCTAATTTTTTTTCATAACAAAAGATGTTTATATAATTGTTGTCATTTATTGATTTGAATTAACTTTCATTTAATTTAGATAAGAGTACCATTAACTCAGAATATTAATTTTAAACCTAAGGAAATAGCATGAGAAGTAAATTCATGAAATCATCAATCTCGATAGTAGTATCAACGCTTGCCTTCACAATGATAGGTTGTAGTAGTAGTGGCGATAGCGGTGTTTCAAATGATATAGACCCAGTTACCGGTACCATTTTTAGTGGAATAGGAATAGATGGAATTTTGGTCGGTTCAACCGTATGTCTCGACGTAAACCAGAACAATCAATGTGACACCGACGAGCCTGCAGCGATAACGGGCGGAGATGGAAAATTTGTGCTTCCAGCCACGACGTTCTCGGGACCCCTACTCTTAAGAGGAGGTACGGATTTAAGTACCAACGCTCCTTTTACTGGAAGTTTGAAAGCACCCGCTGGTTCAACGGTCGTCTCGCCTTTGACCTCCGCCGTGCAATCGCTCGTAGAGAGTGGAAACACTCCGGAAGAAGCCCAAACAAAAGTAAAAGCGGCGATGGGTTTAAGCGGCGTAAATGTCGATTTGACAACTTTTGACCCGTACTCGGGAGTAAATGACGCCAATACAGACACCGCGCTCAACGCCCAAAAAGTACTCGCGCAACAAACAAAACTTCAAGTTTTGGTGCATGCGGTATCCTCATCAGTCGCCGGAGCGAACACCAATACCTCCATCAGTGACACTATGAACTCCGTATTTAAAGAGATAGTCACAAAGTTTACGGGCAGCGTGGTTGATTTAACTGAAACGGTGATAACCGAGACCATTAAAAATGTGGCGACGGTAATTTACGCCGATAATACGGTAGCGAAAGTTGCGGCAACCGCGGTGGCTGAAACTTCCGCGACACTTGCGGTAAACGCCGCGTCAAGAGCGGAAGAAACTATCACAAACGCTTTAACTCCATCGGCCGCGACTGCCGCGCTTGATGAAGCGATTGACAACGTCAACAAGGCGATTGAAATAGAGATTACCTCTAATGTAAAAACAGTTGAGATAGAGGTACAAAAAGCCGAAGACGCGAATGAAGATCTTGAAACGGCGGCGCAAACAGTCGTCACATCCATAGAAATAAACACGGATTTAAGCTTAATCGCCTCTTTAGTGAAACAAATAGAAGAGGACGCGAAAGCCGCGCGTGAACAAGCTAACAAATATAGCGACGCGGAGCAAAAAGCTCTCACAGCTGAAGCGGCTCTCGCTGAAGCGAAAAGATTAGCCGCGACGGTAGAAACAAACAAAGAGGCTCTCTTTGTGCAAACGCAAAAGAACGCCATACAAGCCCAAGCCGACATCGCCAAACAGGCGCTGAGTGAAGCTAGAGCTATTTATACAAACGCGGAGGGAACTCAGATTATTATTGAGAACGTGTCAACTCTACAAAAAGATATAAATGGCTTGTTAACTCCAACGACGGCGGCAACCGTGGCGGACGCCAAAAACATGTTCGCTCAACTTCGTGAGACGACCATGACTTTTGTTGATTTGGAAACTCCCGACGCAAACCTCTCCACTATAGTTGGCTCGCAAGTAGATTCACTAAAAACAAAAGTAGACCCGGCTGTTAGAGCCATCTCTACCGATTTTGGTGATTCGGCGACCGCTTTGCAAAACTCAGTAGACGCGTTTGCCACAAGCGTCGAGAGTGATTTTAACGCTACGGTTACTTCGATTGTGGATAGATTGACCGCGATAGACAACGCGACGAAAAATTATAACTATACAGACGATTGGAGCGTTACCGTAGGAGATGACAACATCTCTAATACATACTCTTCAGATGGCGTTATAGGAACAGAGATGTTTACTATGAATGGTCAAACGCTTACGCTAACGATAACCGCGAACAGTGACAATACTCTCACGTCAGTTTCTAAAAGTGGAGCGCTTTCATTTGCTGGAACGGATTATAGTCTTTATGTCACCAACTTGTCTTTTGCCGGTACTCAAGCCTCACTTGTGGCGTACGGTACGATGGATGGAAAGAATGGTGGAGCGATGGCATTGAGAAAATTGGAAATCTCATCAGGAGTCAATACGGCCATCAACGACGTCAACATGTTCCAAAACATAGCTGTTAAATTTGAGGGAGAGATAAAATCTGGCGGCAGAACTTTAAATGGCGCTTTAGCTCTTAACGAGGGAAGCCCGAGTGTTCTTACCGGCTCATACGTCGGTTTAAGTGGTGAACCAACGTTTAGTGGAGAAATCACTTTAAACACTTCCTTTAACGCTCTTATCAACGATGTGGCTAACAGCGCCAATTCTTACGTATCTTCATATTCTCCATTGCTTATGGTCAACCAAAATGGAACGCAAAGTTTTGCGACGCATATGACATCTAGATACTTAGGCAGTGCTTCAACCACTCCAGACGCGAACAATAACTATACCTCGTACAATTCTAATGAGTACAACGTCACTGCTCAAAATGGCGAAACTGTTTCTTGTACTGTAACTAAAAATTATAGTTATGCATACTACCAATCAACGGGCATGAGCAACACCGTTACATGTTCAGATGGAGCCACTCTAACGCCATACTATACGGATAAAGACAAAGTTGTGGCGAAAGTCAACGGAGTAGACATGGTCGTTGATAGCGCACGGAGTAATTCTTATTGGAGTAATAATACAACTTATTCTACGCAACGAATTTACTTTAGAAATGAGGGTGAAGCGTATGTTCCAAATGACGGTAACTTATCCCTCAATGGCGTACCTATTACGGTGACAGATATAAGAGTAGTTGCCAATAAAGATCTCTTAGATAGGACTTTTGATGTCAAATTTGATGGTACCTTAACTCATGGTAGTAAAAAGATAATAGCAATCGCTGGAATCGACAGAGGAGCAGAGAGCAAAATATACGCTCAAAATATTGAGGTGACTGATGGAGAAAGTTATGTCAAAATGGCGGAGTTAAACGTTGTTATGCCAAACGAGGACTTCTTAACGCTAACAGATGATAATAACAATAACGACTACTACTACTTCTACAATGATGGTAAATCGCAATTTGAAAATTATTCTATAGACTATAGCACTTATTACAATACTACAAATGACGGTTTTGAGCTTAGAAACATCCTAAGCGCCAAACTGGACACTTTGCAACTCTCTCTTGTAGATAGTGACAACGAAACGTTGAAGATTGAAGCGAGCGTCGCTTTAGAAAATTTTCCCACTAATCAATTTTTGAGCTTTAGCGGCATGTATGAGTATAGAAACGCTAAGTTTACAGGTTATGCGGACGCGAATGGAACTACCACCAACATAATCTCTGGAGATGGGGACACTCAATTTACGGGAACCGCAAGTCTCTCTGGAAGCGTGACGGCAAATGGCTTCGCACCTTTTGACATGACCGCGACCGCGAATTTCGCAGGCAATGACGTAGACCTCTACACTCTCTTGACTCGCAACGCTAGTTATAAACTTGGCTTGCATTTCACGAGAACGGCGGCTACTGGAATGGACGCGTTGAACATAGCAGATAGCAATGGCGTGCTAAGTAGCTATGTAGGAAGCTACAACACTCCGACTTCTAGCAACTTCTCTTTAAAAGTTGTAAACAAAGATGGCGCGACTCTCGCTGATTTTGGTGAAGACGTTACAGGCAATGGTTGGGAGATTAAATACTCCGACAACTCAAGCGAAACGCTATTCTAACTTTGAATAGCGCTCAACTCAAAAAAAGGATCGCCTTTGGCGTCCTTTTTTTACTCCAGACTCAACTTTTCGCCCTGAGTTATTACAGTTATGACTTTAGAGACGCGAACGACACCATCAACTTCAGCGCGAAAATAGACGCGCAATCCGACAAACTTCCGTTTAATATATTTGATCAAGAGTGGGAAGAGGTTCCAGCGCACAAAAAAAGCAACAACGCTTTCGCTCAAATATATTCTGACGCGTATTATAATTACGGGGGTTTCAAGTTTGGCGTCTTTGGTGAAAAAATCGCTCAAATCAGCATAAACGATGGTTTTGTGGAGCTCTTGTACAACTCGCAAAAAGATTTTTTTCAACTCCTAGCAAGCAAAGAAATATACAAAACGATGGCTCAAAAGCCCATTGAGGGAGAGGGTAATTATTGCGACGCTTATGGAGTTTTTGTTCAAAAAGTTTTTACCGTACAAAGCGCTCATTATTTAAGTTTAAAAGCGAAACTCAATTACGCCAACGACCTCCATCACATCAGAGCCAACGGTTACACCGACTCGGAAAAATTTGTCGGAAGTTTTGATTACGTCTACTCCAAGAAAAATCTAATAAGCAAAAACCCAACTCTTAGCGAGTCGCCACAAGGCCTTGGCTATGGCGTTGACATAGAGTACGTTTACAATCGAGACAAGCTCTATTTTTATATGGGCGCCTTCAACGTAGCCTCTTACGTGTACTGGAAAAACGTAACTTTTATGCATTATGATTTGGATAGCGAGGTGATTTACGTAGGCGAAGATGGGTATAAACACTACAAACCTTTTGGAGTTGGTTATTACGAGTATGGAGTCTCTTTCAAACAAAAACTTCCGCAGTATTATAGAGCCTCGCTCAATTATGAACTCTTTGAGAACATGGCGATTGGGAACAATCTAAAAGCGTATGAAAACGTCCACTCCAATGAACCATACGTAAACCTCAAAATTTATAAGGGAAGATACAAACTAGGCTATCAGCTAGAGAATAAAACTCTTTTGTTCGGAGCTTACTATAAGTACGTAAATTTGGAAGTCTCAAACAAATTTGGATTCGCGGGCAACGTTTTGCAAGCAGGCGTTAAAATTTCATTTTAGAAATATCGCGCAATTATAGCTCTTCTAAGTCAACCACTCTGGCGAGAGCTAAAGCGACGTAACCCTATTTCTCCCATTTTCCTTAGAGAGATAAAGCGCCCGATCGGCTCTCTCCACGGTAGTGATTATGGACTCCTCGTTGAGTTTAAGCGTAACTCCAAAACTGCAAGTTATGTTTTGGACCTCTTCGAACTTGTGATGTTCTATCATGGAACGAAGATGATTTGCCGTGGATTCGGCTTCTTCGAGAGATTTTGTCGAAATGAGTACGATAAACTCCTCTCCACCCCATCTTACGAGATAATCACCTCCTCTGATGGAATTTAAGACGCTTTTTACCAACTCTTTTAAAACATAATCTCCAACGTTATGACCATAGTCGTCATTAACGGCTTTAAAGTGATCTATGTCAAAAAGTATCACTCCCAAAAACTTGCCGTTTTCCTCTTTTTCTCTCGCGATTTTATCCGTTTGCCTTTCAAAAAACTCTCGATTGTAAGCGCCCGTGAGTTTGTCATGAATCACCTTGTTTTCAAGAACCAGTTGCTCCTCTATCGTTCCGCTAATATCGGTAAAAGTAACGATAAAAAAGAACTCTTTGTAGTGACTGAAAGTCATGGAAAAACTATATTTTTTGCCATCTTCGTCCTTCATCAAAACAACCCTGTTTTTATCTGGAACGTCTTTTAAAAATTCAATCCAAGTCGTCTCTTTTGGAACTTTTCCAAGATGATAGTAGTTTTCATCTTCAATGAAAAAATCGCAAATGCAAGTATGCTCGGCTTTAAACGCGTCTAAAGTTTTATAATCAAAAAAATCTAAAAACTTTTTATTTACGTCAAACACGCTTTGTCCATCCGTGACGATCACTATGGATTTTTGAGTGTCGAGTATGTGCTGCGTTTTAAGCGACAATTCCAAAAATTTTATCTTTAAAGCGTACTCTCTAAAGATAAAAATGGTGATGAACAGAATCAAAGTCGTTCCAACTAAAAAGAGTAAAAGGAGAAACTCGTTTTGTTTGGCCAGAATTCTATTTTCAATCTGCAAAACAACCGTGGCGACTATCTTTTTGCTAACGGGGTTTCGCAAAGGCAAAAAAGTAAAAAGCGCGTTTCCATCTTCGGACGCGACGCTAAACGTCTCTCCTTCAAAAATTTTACCGTTTGCGAGCGTTCTCTCTTTTAAAGAAATTTTACTCGCTTCGTAGTATTTAAAACCCGCTTGCAACTGTTTTTTTATCGCCTTTTCATCATAAAAACTTTCAAATTCGCTCTTTCCATAATTGGATTGCTCATCATTAAAAACCTTCCTCTCAACTACGTCTTTGTAGATTAAAAAACCGGCTTTTGTTTTATGGCTCTGCGCAAAATCGTCCGCGATGGCGCTGGTGCTAAAAGAGACTTCGACGCTCCCTATGTGTATCTTTTCTTTCTCTTTGGTGGTGCGAGTCAATGGAAACACGTATCTAAAACCGTTGTATATTCTGCCCTCTTCAAAGCCTTTTATTTTCTCATGGTTGGCGTTCACCCACTCGACCGTGGCGCGAACTCCGGTTAAATCGTCTCCATGTTTTTGCGGTCTGTGAAACCTCAAAAAACTTTCATTGTTTTTAAGATGAAAATGGAGTTGTCGAACGTTGTAGCGTTTAAAATAGTCGTACTTGGCTTGCAAAAGTTTCAACAACGCTTCTCTCGACGCGTCTTTTTGAGAACCATAAGCCTTGGCGACAAGCTCTATGACCGCTTCATTGTTTAAAGTCGTCTCAAACATGATTTCGGCGACCGTTTCAAATTTGTTGTTAATGATCTGATAATCTTTTTCCACGTTGGCGTTGTAGTTTTTTAGAAAAGTCTCTTTTTCAATCTTTTTATAGGCGTTTAAAAGCAGATAGTAACCTAGCGTCGCGCTTATAAAGATTGAGAAAAAGATGAGCGAATATTTTTCTTTATTCACTTTGTCAGTTGTGCTGATATATTTTTTATCGCGCAAAAACAAAAGCGCAAAACCAACGACGACTATCATAAAAGTCATAAAAACGTTGATGATAAAGCTCATTCCATCAATGGCGACATGGTCAAGATCTTTCATTTTTTTCAACATCAAAACGTACGCCATGGGTTTGTTATCCAAACCAAACAGGGTGTGATTTACTTGAAAATATCTTTTTTTTTCGTCTATCGAGTAGCGCTTTTTATAAGAGACTGCGTTATCCACTCCTTGGGAGGCGACGTAGAGCAAGACTTCGTCGTCAACGTTTTTGTTCGCGACGTAATAATCGTCTATAAACTTGTTCGTAAATGGGTAACCATTCAGCACAACAAAAAGTGTAATTTAAATCATCATCATAATAAAGTC
>ERZ889078.1525-NODE-1525-length-18134-cov-36.421428_pt1 | contig 18134 bp, 14 predicted proteins | sample MGYA00521266_ERZ889078 | MGnify/ENA primary metagenome ERZ889078 (study PRJEB32303, sample SAMEA104408618) | aquatic metagenome | biome: Brackish water; feature: Pelagic; material: water | place: Baltic Sea | collected 2014-06-16T06:34:00 | depth 76,534 m ...
GCACTCATATAATTTCAGTAATTTATTTATTATAAAGGTAGTTGAGATATAAGATATTATGTTGCTAAAATAAGGAAGACATATGCAAGAAATCAAACAAACCACTCAGACTATAAACACGCTCGACGATCTAGCTCAGTTGGCGGACTACTCCCTGATGGATTCGCTCAACTCTGATCCAGACGCTACAGAAAACGGTATAGACCACTCGCCTCGACAAGTGTTTAGCGGGCATTACGTACCGGTAAACCCTACTCCAATCGAATCTCCCCTTTACGTAGCGCATAGCGAGACCTTCTTCGCTGAACTTGGTTTTTCTGATAGTTTGGCGACGTCGGAAGATTTTACGCGAATGTTTTGCGGCGACGCCTCTAAGTTGCCCCAGCCATTGCGTCGCACTGGCTGGGCGACGGGATACGCTCTTTCCATCTACGGCGCGGAATACTACGAACAGTGTCCTTTTAAAACAGGAAACGGATACGGCGACGGTCGAGCCATATCCATCCTTGAAGCGGTGATAAAAGGCAAGCGCTGGGAAATGCAGCTTAAAGGCGGCGGTAGAACGCCATATTGCCGTGGAGCCGACGGTCGAGCGGTATTTCGTTCAAGCATTCGAGAGTTTTTGGCTCAGGAACATATGAGCGCCCTTGGAGTTGCGACGTCGCGCTCTTTGAGTTTATACGTGTCACAAACGGAGAAGGTCAGACGACCATGGTTTCGAAACGCTTCATACTCCAAAGATCCAGAAGTCATGATAGAAGAACCCGTCGCCATTACGACGCGGGTCGCGCCCTCTTTCCTTCGAGTGGGTCAACTTGAACTTTTTGGTCGCCGCGCGCGTAAAAACGAGCATCCTAAAGCGATGCAAGAGCTTGAGATGATTGTCTTGCACTTAATCGATCGCGAATATGGCGACGTCATTGACCCAAATTTAACTCTCCATGAAAAAGCGCTGTCGCTAGCTCGCGAGTTTCGCTCTCGCCTCGCCTCGCTTGTGGCGAATTGGATTCGCGTCGGTTACTGCCAAGGGAACTTTAACGGGGACAACTGCGCGGCGGGCGGTTTCACGCTTGATTACGGTCCATTTGGCTTCATAGATATGTTCGATCCCAAATATCAGCCGTGGACGGGTGGCGGAGTTCACTTCTCATTTCTTAATCAACCTCAAGCCGCCGAGCGTAACTTTTCTATGTTTTGCAAGGCGCTGCAACCCTTACTGCGCTCACATGAAAACAAGCTACGAGAACTTGAAGAGATAAGAACTGGCTTCTCCGACGTCATGCAAACCAAAATGACGCAAACGTGGGCTTCAAAGCTAGGTCTGAAAACCTTTAACGCGACTCTGTTCAATGAACTTGTAAAACTCATGACGCAAACCTCCGTCGACTACACGCTATTTTTTCGTGAACTATCACACATACCTGATGATATCTCTTCTATCACTAAAAGCTTTTACGGCGACTCCATGCATGATGAGAAGATTTTAAAAAGCTGGTCCGAGTGGCTACAAACCTGGAAATCGCTCATTGACGCGGCTACTCCGGAATCTCGCCAAAAGCTCTCAAAAGAGATGAAACGAGTCAACCCAAAATACACGCTGCGGGAGTGGTTTCTCGTCCCCGCCTACAAAGAGGCCCAAAAAGGCGATTATACGCTCATAAAAGAGTTGCAAGAAGTCATGACGAACCCATACGCCGAGCACTCCTCTGAAATAGAGAAGAAATACTATAGAGCAAAGCCTTCGGAGTTCTTTAAAATCGCTGGCATATCTCATATTAGCTGTTCGTCTTGATAATGAAAACGCAAACTCGTCTTTGACTAAAAGAAGAGATTTTATAATTATTTTACACAACTGATATACAATTCTAAAATACAAGGAGCGTAAGATGAAAAAAATTTTACTTATTTTAGGTTTAGCGACTTTGCTATTTTCAACTGAAATCGCCATCATGTCTGAAGATGGCTTTAAACTCTACGGATGGTTGGACAAACCAACGCCTACAAAAAAATCGGCGCCTATCATACTTTTCGCGCATCAGTTTGGCTCGGAGCACTCTACATGGAACGCCATGGCCAAAGAGTTCAACGACAGAGGATACGCAACGCTCAACGTAGACCTCAGAGGTCATGGAAAATCAATCTTTCAAAACAAAAAAGAGAACAAAGCGATTCTCGATGCAAGAATGGATCATATCAAAGAAGCGTTGGCGCACAGCGATGAAAAAATTGGATTTGAAAAAATACCAACGGATTTAATAGCTTGGCTTGAGCTTATGAGTGAAGATCAAACCATCGATATGAAAAATCTATACCTCTTTGGCGCTTCTTTGGGAGCGGGAAGCTTGATTCCTCTGCTGAGCGAGTATGAAGCCAAGGGTCTTGTGGCGTTGTCGGCTGGCAAACCAACGGCGTTAGCTGAAGATATAGATATGGCGCTTGGCGCTTCTATGACAAAAACGCTTTTTATCGCTTCACAAAATGATCCATTGGGAGCGACAAACAGAACTATCGAGTATGGAAAAAAAGCTATTTTTGGCATGTCTTTGATTCTCTATGGCGATGGTCATGGCACGGCGTTACTGCCTGAAGCGAAGCGTTATATATTTTCTTATATGGAGAATGTAAAATAGCGTTAAAAGAACTATTTAAAACAGCTCCAACTCGGATCTCAATTGGCACAAGACTACGTTATCTCCCCTCCGATGAGTGCTTCGTTTGACCTAAATCAAACTTTCTTTTATAATTTTCACTAATAACATAGCCGTAACAATATATATTCAGGTATGCTAGTTCATCTGGAGTCGCTTTTGGCAACTCTAAGAGACGCTAGACCTATAACGTTGTCAGTCCGTTATTTGAATTTCTAGTCGTAAGTTTCGCATACTTGCAGAAATTGTACAATCCATGAAAATGGAATCTACATTAATATCCCCCCCCCTTATATGATTTATATCGCTCTTCACATGTCTATAAATAATATAAATTGTTTTTAGAAACAAAAAAAGGATAAATGTCATGCTCGCGTTTAAACAATATTCAAATCACCTACTTTTTTCCATGCTCTTTATGTTGGGAATTTTTGCCGCAGGATGTGGAAGTAGCGACGCTACAATAGCGCCCACTCCCGAATCTGCGGCTACGGCCATTGCTACTTCGCCTATCAACAACGCTACAGGACTAGCCATCAATGGTTGCGTCACCGCTTATTCTGAGAAAGAACTTAACGCTTCGAGCGTCAATGGCGACACGTTTACGCTAACGGACGGCTCTACGCCAGTTGCGGGCGTTGTGAGTTACAAGGACAACACCTTGGTGTTCAAGTCTAGCGCAGATCTTAGCGCAAGCGCTAAATACACCGCAACAATCACTACCGGCGTCCTTGACGCAAATGGCGTCGCTCTTTTGGAATCGGATATGGTCTGGAGTTTCACAACTGGAGCGGCGTCGGATTTGACCGCGCCTACCGTGACATCGACATATCCTGACGTTAACGCCACAAACGTACCGATTGACAGAAGCGTCAGCACCCTCTTTAGTGAAGCGCTTGATCCCGCTACGGTCGGCGCAGGCACTTTTACATTGACTGCCGGTGGCGTATCCGTTGATGGAAATGTGAGCTATGGAGGAAACTCCATGGTCTTCAATCCTGACGCCAATCTTTCTCCAACCACTCAATATACCGCGACGATTACTATGGGAGTTAAAGATTTAGCCGGCAACGCTTTAGCGGTTGCCAAGTTTTGGAGCTTTACAACGGGAGCGACCGTAGCCTCGGTTCTCCTCCCCGTCAGTCTCGCCACGGCGGGAAATTTCGTGATTCTCGCCAAAACGGCGGTGTCAACTACCGGCGCTACGCATATTACCGGCGACATTGGCGTTAGCCCGGCCGCTAGAACTTACATAACGGGATTTTCTGATACTCTTTTTAGCGATGGAACGTACGCGACGTCCTCTTTAGTGACGGGAAAAATCTACGCGTCGAATATGGCGGTTCCAACTCCGACATACATGACCACGGCGATAAGCGACATGGAACTCGCGTATACGGACGCGGCGGGACGCTCGTTGCCTGATTACACCGAACTCTACGCAGGCGACATGAGTGGAAAAATTCTTACTCCGGGTTTATACAAATGGGGTACGGGCGTTTTAATCACGGACGTAGGCGTAACCATCTCTGGTGGCGCGACCGACGTCTGGATTTTTCAAATAGCGGGAGACCTCACCGTCAACAATGGCGCCATAGTAACCCTAACGGGCGGCGCGTTGGCTAAAAACGTCTTTTGGCAAGTCGCCGGAGGCACGGGAGTTTCTCTTGGAACGACGTCGGATTTTAAAGGCGTGGTATTGGCGCAAAAAGGCGTTGTGGTAAATACCGGAGCGAGAGTTAACGGTAGACTTTTAGCGCAAACGGCGGTCACTTTAGACGCCAACGCCGTTACAAAACCCGCTAATTAAAAATAGCGCTTTACAAAAAATAAATTGTAAAAGGAAACTAAAAAAAGTTTTGCCTCACTCTACGATTAAAAACGCCAAAGGAGAAGGTTACGTCTTTGAATGTTTGACATAACTTTTTGTTTATTGAACTAGCGTCTTTTTTAGAGAGATAGTGAAACAAGCTCCGTCTCCTTTGTTTTGCCAAGAAACGCTTCCCCCCAAATGTTCCACGAGAATGGTTTTGGATATGTAAAGACCAAGTCCGGTGCCATTGAGTTTCTTTGTCGAAAAATAAGGCTCTCCCAAGCGGTCCATAATCTCTTTTGGAATTCCGCCTCCATTGTCGCAGACGCTCGTTATGACAAATCCATCCTTGTCGTACGTGGTGACGCTTATCTTGGCGTTGGCGACGTTATTTTCTTTTAGCGCGTCTTTGGCGTTGTTGATAACGTTTAAAAAGACTTGGAGAAGTTGGTTGGGGTACGTTAAAATTTTCGTCTCGCTTTCGTTTTGAAAATCCACCTCAATGTTGTTGTTCGTCAAACTCGTTTTTATAAGTTGCATCGTTTTTTCAACGACTTCCCCCACGGTGAGCGTCTCTTTCTCTTGCGTCGGTTTGAAAAAATTTCTAAAGTCGTCAATCGTAGCGGAGAGTTGTTGCGTCTGCTCGCTAACGCTCTTGGCGTGTTTGAGCAGCAACTCCTTCGTCAGCTCCTCTTCAAGCTCAAGAGACGCCATGAGGTTGTTTTCTTCCATGCTTATGACGGTGAGAGGCTGTCTCCACTGATGGGCTATCATGGCTATCATATCTCCCATCGCGGCTTGTCGAGACTGAATCATGAGAATTTTGTCTTTTTCTTTGAGCTGGGATTGCGTCAATTTTTGCTCCGTAACGTCTCGCGAAACTTTCAAAACGTACTCCACCTCCCCGCTGGAATCAAACTCGGGAACGAGCGCCGAATCTAGCCATCTAACGCCATGGGGGGTATTGATTTCAAGCTCTTTGCGAAGCGTCTTTTTGCTCTTTAAAACTTCGCTTACGTTAGCGCTACAGGGATACTTCTCGTCAATCTTCGCGAGATAACTCGTAGGCTGACCGATTAGCTCTTCGCGAGAAATGTCGAACAACTCTTCGACGGCCCTGTTCGCGTAGACGAAATTCATATTTTTGTCTATCCTGAGTATCAAATCCGGAGTGTGCTCTGTGAGGCTTCTAAAGCGTTCTTCTTGAACGCTAAGCTCTTTGGTGCGTTCTTGAACCTTTCGTTCGAGATCCGCGTTTAAGCTCTCCAAAGCGCTTCGGCTCTCTTGAAGCTGAACGTTTTTATAGTAGGAATCTTCGTAACTCGACAACAGCAAATCGAGTATCTGCACCTTGTCCGCCGTAATGAGAAAATCGTTTCCGCCAAATATAAGACGGATTCCCATTTCCATCCGCTCGACGCTTCTTCTTTGCGTATTGATGTAGAGTTCGTCTATGACCTCGGGTAGGCGTTTGTGGTTGAAGGGTTTTGTGAGAAACTTGTTCGCTCCCGCTTCGATGCTTTTGATGATGTCGTGGGGTTCCGAGAGCGAAGTCAGAAGAATCACGGGAATGCTTTTTAGCTTCTCGTCCGAGCGGATTGATTTGCAAAGATTGTAACCGTCCAAATGCGGCATGACTATGTCGCTCACGATGACGTCTGGCAGTTCCTCGGCTGCCAAAAGCCACTCCAAAGCTTCTTTTCCGTCATGGAGAACCTCCACTTTGTAGTCGTTCTCTTCGAGGAAATATTGAACCTCCGCCGCCTGAGTGACGCTGTCTTCAACCACAAGAATAAATACGTTTGCTTTTTTAGAAGATTTGCTATTCATTACGTTTCCTTTTTGTTAATTTTAACGCCGATAAAAATTCCGCTATCCCTTGCGGCGATAAGATGAAGTCTATTCCACCTTTTTTTATCGCCTCGTTGGCCATGCCAAAAACCACGGAGGTCTCTTTGTTTTGCGCAATGGCAATGGCTCCGTTAAGTTTGAGTTTGCATATCTCGTCGGAGCCGTCGCTTCCCATGCCCGAGAGCAAAATCGCCACCGTTTCTTGAGCGTTCCATTGGCTTACGGAGGAGAAAAGCTTTGAGACGGATGGAACGTAGAGGTCGTTTTCATCGGCTTTGAGAAGTCTGATTCTGTCGTTTTGCAAAGTTATATGGTAATTCTCTGGCGCTACGTAGACGTTGCCCGCCAACGCTTTTTCTCCATCCTCGGCTTTTTTTACGCGCACCGCGCACTCAGAGTCAAGCCATTGGATAAACGTATCGATAAAGGACCCGCTCATGTGTTGCGCCACTAGTATCGGCAAAGGATAATTGGAGTCAAGCGATTTTAAGATGGTATGAAGAATGGGCGGTCCGCCGGTCGAAGAGCCGATTAAAACAACTCTGTAATTTCTTTCATCTTTTACATTTTGTTTGGGTTTTATATCGCTCTCTTCTTTTTTAACGTTGTTACCCAACCGACGAATCACTTTGACGTCGGACATCAGCCTAACGTCTTCGACTATTCTGTCATAGAGCGCTTTGTATTGAGGATGTCCCGGTCCGTAAGGCTTTTCGTAAACTCCCAAAATGCCTATGTGCATGCTATTGACGATTTTTTCAACCTCGCCGATGTCCCAAGTGGCGCTCATAAGCAAAATGGGAGTGGGACTCTCGTTCATAATTATTCGAGACGCCTCGTAGCCATTTAAGCGAGGCATGTTTATATCCATGAGAATCACGTTTGGCCTAAGCGTCTTCGCCATCGCTACGGCTTCTTGACCATCTTGCGCCACTCCAACGACTTCTATGTCGGATTCCGCCGCGAAAGAGTAAATCAGCATCTCTCTCGTCGTGTTCGAATCTTCAACAATCATTAAACGTATCATTTTAACCCTTTTTTTAGTCAATCAGCGATTGAATGTTATCTATGAGATTGTTTTGATCAAACGCGCTTTTTACTAAGTAGGCGTTGGCTCCCGCGTTCATCCCTTTCTCTTTGTCCGAGTCGGACTCCAAAGAGGTAACCAAGATTACCGGCAAATCTGAGGTTTTAGGATCTTTGCGGATGGATTCCGTGAGCTCAAAACCGTTCATTTTTGGCATGTCGACGTCTGAGACCACCAAGTCGAAACTCTCCTTTTTGAGAGTCTCAAAAGCGTCCATGCCATCGACCGCCGCGACGACGTCATACCCGACCATTTCCAAAATGTTTTGAAGAAGCCCTCTTGTGGTTGGGGAGTCGTCCACTACGAGAATTTTCGCTTTTCGCTTTAAAACATCTTTTTGCGGCGCGACTGTTTTGAGCGAAACGCTTCCAACTGATTTAAAAATATCCGAAACGTTTAAAATAAGCGCCGGTACGTCCGAAGCGAGCATTGTAGCCCCTGCGACGTTTTGAACTCTTTCGAGCTGTTTTCCAAGCGATTTTACCATAACCTCTTCTTCATACTCCACGGAGTCCACGCCAACGGCGAGCGTTTCATCTCCAAACGTTATGACGACCACGGCGATGTCGGCGGAATCGTTTTGCTCAAGCGCAAGACCCAAAATATTGCTCAGGTGGTAAAATGGCACGACGCGGCCTTCAACCACAACCATCTCTTTGCCTTCGATATTTTTAACGTTTTTCTTCTCTATCGTCATGACTCGCGCAATTCGCTCACTCGCAAATATATATTTCCTCTGCGCAAAAGAGGTTATAACCCCTCTAAAAGTCGACAGGCTAAGAGGCAAAGTCATAGTGAACGAGCATCCTTTGTCTTTGTTGTTCGCGACATGCGCTTGACCGCCGAGCTGTTCGCTCTTTTCCCTGACTATCGCCAAACCCAATCCCCGACCCGAGAGGTCGGTCACAACCTTGGCGGTTGAGACCCCTGAGAGAAAAATCAGGTTTATCGCGCCCTCTTCATCCAATAAGTCCGCGTTTTCTTGGGTAATAACCCCTTTTTTTACCGCGCTTTGGCGTATCTTTTGAGCGTCGATTCCTATGCCGTCGTCACTGATGGAGAGTTCTATTTTCGACGCGCTTTTTTGAGTGAGGGTCAAAGTGATGGTTCCTTGACTCTCTATCCCATGGTCGACCGAGTTGCGCAAAAGATGGATAATGGGGTCATGCATCTGCTCAGAAATCCTTTTATCAATCTCCGCTTCGCCCCCAACCATGTTTAAGCTTATCTCTTTGCCTACGCTTTTTGCCATGTCATGGAGTATTTTCGGCAAAGTGGAAAAGATGGTCGAAAATGGGAGCATCAAGGCCTCTTTCATATCCTCTATGAGACGCTCTACCATCAGAGTTATCTCTCTTGCGTCCCCTTTTGTCTGCTTGATTGATTTGTTTATGAGCGATTCCGCGGCGCTCAATCTTTTAAGCGCTTCTTCATGAGTGACGTTTTTGAGAGTTTTAATCAACTCCGTTATCTCATCGCCAATCGTTACTAACTCGTCGACATGACGTTTTGCGACCATTTTCGCAAAGAGCATCTCTTCGGATTGGCGCATGATCGCGTTGAGCTTTTTGACTGGAATCCGTATGGTTTCCTCCGTTTTAATCGGTGATTCCAAAATCTCCTCTTTTGACGCCAATGGAACTTCTGCGAGCGCCTCTTTTACCTCTTCTTGGAGAACTTCTTGGACAATCTCTTTTAAGGGCTCTTTTGTCGCAAGAGTCGCAATTTTTTTTCTTTGAGGCTTTGCGTGGAGAGCTTCTATAAGTTCCTGAACCTTTGGTTTAAAATCTCTTCTTCTCTCCTCCTTGAGAGTGCTTATGACGCTCAACATGTCGTTGCACTCAAGCATAACTTCTATGAGAGGGTTGGGTATCTTCTCCCCTGTTTGTTTAGCATGGTTAAAAACGTCTTCCATCGCTTTGCAGAGTTCTTCGACTTCTAAGAAGTTTACGGCGCGAGCCGCCCCTTTAAAACTGTGAGCTTCCCTAAAAAGAGTTTCCACGATTGTTTTTGAAAGCTCGGCGTCACCGCTCTTTTTTAGGTTTAAAAGTCCCTCGGAAAGGTTGTCGATGTGTTCTTTGGCTTCTTGGGCGAAAGTCTCAAGAAGCCTCTTTAAAAAAGCTTCGTTTTTCATATCCATCATAGGCTCGTTTATCTTTGATTTTCAGCTATCGTATAATGCTCCATCACCTCTTTGAGTTTTTGGCTCAAAGCGTTTAGGTCATGAGCGGACTCTTCCACCTGTTTTATGCTACTGAGATTTTGCATAGTCGCCTCTTTGACGCTGCTCATCGCCCCTGAAATCTGATCCATTCCCGCGAGTTCTTGCTCATACGAAGCCGCAATCTGTTTGCCCGCGTTCGCCGCGCTCTGCACGGTGGCGTTTAGCTGATCCATCGAAGTTTTCGCGTTTTGGGCTTGTTTGACTCCGCTCTCTACCGCTTTTGCCCCTTGTTCCGCCACCATCACCAAAGTTCCCGTCACTTTTTGTATGTCCGCAAGAATTTTTTGAACTTGTTTGGCTCCCTGTTTTGATTGCTCTGAAAGGTTTTTAAGTTCTATCGCCACCACGGAAAAACCTTTTCCTTGCTCTCCCGCTTTTACGGCTTCTATCGAAGCGTTAACGGCAAGCATGTTTGACTGATTCGCTATGTCTTCGACTGTGCTCGTAATCTCGCCTATCTGTTGGCTTTGCTGACTGAGGAGTATGATGTTCGAAGCGATCAAATCCATCTTCTCTTTTATTTGAGCGAGACCTTGCATGTTTTCAACCAAGCCTTGCGTTCCGCTTTTAGCGATCTCCATCGCTTTGCTTGTGCTCTCCGAGGTTTGCACCGCTTTGGCGCTGCTTGATTTTGCGGTTTGTTTAATCTGCTCTATGGAAGAGGAGGTTTGGGCGACCGCCGAAGAGGTTTGAGAGGCGCTTGCGGAGACTTGCGTCGTAGTCGCCAAAATCTCGCTTGCGGCGCTGTTGAGAGATAAAACGCTATGTTTCAACTCAAACATAATCGCGTTAATATTGGCGAGCATATTGTCTAGCGCTTTTCCCAATATGTCGTTCTCTGAGCGCTTTACGACGTTGACGTTGAGATTTCCCTCTCCAATCTTATGCGCTACGTCGGAGAGTTCGCTCATGTAATTTATCAACTTTCTAAAAGCGTTCGCCAAATCGCCAATTTCGTCTTGCGCCGAAAACACGATGCTCTGTTGCGCGTCTCCTGTGGAAATCTTTTGAGCAATGCCCGTTATTTGCGATATTGGACTGATAACGCTTCTTTTTAACCATAGATAAAAAATGACGATAAGAGCGAGAGTTACGACAAGAGCGAGCAAGAGGAGGGTTTTCATCTCATCTAGTAAAGATTCTCTTAAAGAGTCTCTTTCATCAATAAGCTCCGAGTGCTCCTTATTTATATCCTCGTATAAAGGCGCGTATGCCGTGACTAGCTCTTTAAAACTTTTATTGATCGTCGTTTGATAAACTTCTCTCGCTTTTTCAAACTCTTTGGTTTTTAAAAGAGAGACCATCTCTTCAAACCTTGCGTGCAACTCCTTGTGAGGAACGTCTAGTTTGTCAAACTCGGCCTGCATGGATCGCTCTACAAACTTATGGGTGTTTTTCCACTTTGTAAAAGGACACTCGTCGTAGGCCGCAAGAAACGATGGCAACGCTTTGTTGTGGATTGCGTTGTCCATCTCGTTTAGACGGATGTAATGCAGAATCAGCATTTTTTGCAGTTGCGTCTTTAGCGTTGACAATTGAATCCTCTCAATGGAAGTTTCGCGCATCTCCTCCGCCTTCATGTACATCAATACTCCAAATATAATAAACGCGCCAAACACCAAACCAAAAGCGGAAAATATCTTATTGCCTATGCTAAATCTCATGGGAACTCCTTTTATTGTTTTATATTTCTAGCGATGGCATAACGCTCCATGAGCTCTTTGAGTTTTTGGCTCAAAGCGTTTAGGTCATGAGCGGACTCTTCCACCTGTTTTATGCTACTGAGATTTTGCATAGTCGCCTCTTTGACGCTGCTCATCGCCCCTGAAATCTGATCCATTCCCGCGAGTTCTTGCTCATACGAAGCCGCAATCTGTTTGCCCGCGTTCGCCGCGCTCTGCACGGTGGCGTTTAGCTGATCCATCGAAGTTTTCGCGTTTTGGGCTTGTTTGACTCCGCTCTCTACCGCTTTTGCCCCTTGTTCCGCCACCATCACCAAAGTTCCCGTCACTTTTTGTATGTCCGCAAGAATTTTTTGAACTTGTTTGGCTCCCTGTTTTGATTGCTCTGAAAGGTTTTTAAGTTCTATCGCCACCACGGAAAAACCTTTTCCTTGCTCTCCCGCTTTTACGGCTTCTATCGAAGCGTTAACGGCAAGCATGTTTGACTGATTCGCTATGTCTTCGACTGTGCTCGTAATCTCGCCTATCTGTTGGCTTTGCTGACTGAGGAGTATGATGTTCGAAGCGATCAAATCCATCTTCTCTTTTATTTGAGCGAGACCTTGCATGTTTTCAACCAAGCCTTGCGTTCCGCTTTTAGCGATCTCCATCGCTTTGCTTGTGCTCTCCGAGGTTTGCACCGCTTTGGCGCTGCTTGATTTTGCGGTTTGTTTAATCTGCTCTATGGAAGAGGAGGTTTGGGCGACCGCCGAAGAGGTTTGAGAGGCGCTTGCGGAGACTTGCGTCGTAGTCGCCAAAATCTCGCTTGCGGCGCTGTTGAGAGATAAAACGCTATGTTTCAACTCAAACATAATCGCGTTAATATTGGCGAGCATATTTTCCAAGGCGATTCCCAAGAGGTCGTTTTGCGAGCGTTTGGCAAAAGTGACGTTCAAATTTCCCTGTCCGATTTGATGCGCGACGCCGGCGATATTGTTTAAGTTTTTTAGCATGTCCTTAAAGGCGTTTCCCAAAACGTCTTTATCGGAATATTTTTCCACGGTCACGTTAAAATTGCCTTCGCCGATTTGATGCGCGATTGTCGACATTTTATTTAATCTTTCAATCATAGCCGTAAACGCTTTTGCCATTTCGCCAACTTCGTCACGACTCTCGATGTCGATGGCGACGTCAAGGTCGCCCCTTCCTATTTTCAAAGCGGCTTCTTTGATTTTCAAAATAGGGTTGGTAATCATTTTAACGAAAAACAGGGATATAAAAAAAGCCAAGACAAGTACCGTGGCGGTTCCAAAAATAATAATGTTATTGGTCATAGACACCACGTTGTTGGCGTCTCTTATTCGCGCTTGAAGAAGGTTTTTTTCGCTTGTTTCAAATACGGTCATCATTTGGCGATATTTGTCAAAATACCCTTTTCCTTTTTCCGTTAATACCATATCGCTTATTATTTTCAAACTATCTGGAGTATTATCCATATTTTTGCGTTTTTCAATAAACGGTTCCGCAACGTCTCTTTTCCATCCATCGAGTATCTCTTCGGCGGCGCTAAGGGCTTCTAATGATTCTTTAATGATTATAAGAGGTTTTAGCTTTTTAAATGTTTGCTTATAGCTTTGAGCGCCATTTGTATAAGGTTCTAAAAATTCATTATTTCCCGTAAGCAGATAGCCCCTTTCTCCCGTTTGCATGTTTAAAGCGGATTTTTCAATATTATTCCCCATTTCAATAACTTTGTTTGCGTTAGACACCCATTGGTAACTCTCCACGACGCCATTAAAGTTAATCAAACCCAAAACGTTTACCAACCCAATCGCAAAGAGAGGCAACAACCCGCCTGCCAAAATTTTCTTTTTCAAACTTAAATTATTTAACATGCTTTTTTCCTTTGTATAAACTTGTAAGCGTTTTTCACTTATGGACAATCATAGTGGGATCCGCCAATAATTTTTTGCCGTCTAAAACAATTACCCCATTTTCCATAACCCCGAGTATTAGATCGGCTCTTGGCAAATCAAAGCCAGCCGTGAGCGTTTGAATCTCTTTTTTTGACACCCTTTTTTGCTCGATGACTTCGTCCACCGCTACGCCAAATTCCATATTCTCATCGCTAAGAAACAAAATGCAAAGCGTTGCGACTTTTTCGTTTTGTTCGGGGATGCCCAAAAAAATTTTAAGATTTACGAGAGAGACGAAATTCCCTCTCATGTGAAAAACCCCTTGAATGTAAGCGGGAGTAAAGGGAACCGGCGTAGGCTCTTTATATTTATGAACTTCGCTCACCACTCCCGCTTCAATGGCGTACGTCTCACTTTCAATCCTAAAATAGATAAGCTCAATCCCATCTATAATCTCTGTGTTTTCTAGCTTTTTCGCCGCTTTTATGGCTCTTTGCCTGAGCGTGTTTCTGACGTTATTCAAAAGCGTCCCCCTTTATGGCGTCTAGCATCGCAAGCAAATCGCTAGCCGTAATTCCGCCTGAAAGCTCAACCACGTCTTGTGGCTCCAACGTAAGGAGCTTCGCCTTTGCGTTGTCGACGTGTTTTATGGCGGACTCGAATTTTTTCTCTTTTTTGAGAACGTTCGCCAAGACCACATGAGCCATAACAAAATCTTTGTCGAGATAAAGCGCTCGTCTAAAAAAGATTTTCGCCTTCTCTACGTCGCCCTCTTTGACGCTTTTCAAAGCCTTGTGGTAGTAGTCGTATTTGTCCTCTGTTGGCGCGGGTTTTGGCTGTTTTGGTTCTGGTTCGCTCGGTGGCTCCGATTCAAGCACATTCTCAATCACCGTTTTGAAGATTTGTCGCTCTTCTTGGAGGACGGCTATCTCCTCGTTTGGCCTTGAAAGTTTTTGCACTAGATAACCGTCTGGCGAACGCAAGGAGTTTGGAAAGTCAAATATTCCCCCGCCGTATTCCGCCGGAGTGGTTGCGAGGTATCCACCCTCTTTGATAACGCCAAAAAGGGAATTGACAACCGTTTTGGCTTTTTGTTTGTCAAAATAGATAAGTACGTTTTTGATAAGAATCAAGTCGAATTTAAGAGAGTCTGGAGGCAAACAGCCGTAAGGTTCGTCTATGGCGTTGTGGTATTTGAAGCGAACCATTTTTTTGATTTTTGAAGAAATTTCAAACTTTCCATCCAAGGCTTTAAAATAGCTTTTGTACCATTGGGGGGTCTGTCTAAACGAGAACTGGGTGAAGACCCCTTTTTTTGCCTTATCTATCGCCTCTGGGTTTACGTCCGTGCCAAGTAGAAAAAGGTTCCATTCGTCGATGTTTGGAATACTCTCTCGCAAAATCATGGCGATGGAGTAAAGCTCTTCGCCGCTACCGCAGCCAACCGACCAAACGGAGAGTTTTCTCTCGTTTTTTTGAACGATTTGAGGAATGACGACGCTTTTAAAATAGTCGAAAAATTTGAGGTCTCTAAAAAAATAAGTCTCCCCCACGCTAAATTCGCGCGAGAACGCTTGCAGCGTTTTGGCGTCTTTTTGCAAATCTTTAAGAGATTTCACGCAGGAGTCAAGCTCCAAAAATCCAAGCTCTTTGCAAACTCTTCCCAGTTTTGCTTCAAATGTCGGCTCGTGAATCTCAATCTTCCAACCAAAAACGTCAAGTAAAAAAGTTTGAGTCTCCTCAATCATCGACATTTCAATCTCCTTTACCCGAAAGGCGTCCTAAAATCTGCGCGTCGACCAAGGCGTCGATGTCCAAAATGGGAACGAGTCTCTCTTCGTATTTTACGATATGGGTAGTCTCCAACTCTTTGAAAAGCTCCGAAGCTTCGCTTGAATCCTCTTCTTCGAGCTCATAAACACCCACAACATGGTCGACCAAAAGCGCCATTTGATGGGAATGAACGTCCAAAACGATAAGAGCGTCCTCTAGCTCCATCTCTTTTTTACCTAGCGAGAGAAGCTCTCTAATGGAGACGACTGGAAGAGTCTTTCCATGCAAATCAAAAACGCCATATAAGACTTTTGGAGATTTCGGCACAAAAGTAACTTCAAGCGCCCAAAGAACTCGCACGATTTTATCCACGCTAAGCGCGTAATAGTTCTCGTTTGTGGAAAATAGCAACATCGCAACACCCATTAAACCAGCCTTAGTGACGATTTTAACCTCAGGACATTATTATACCTAAAGATTATGGAGAAATTATGGATATTTTATTCGGGATTATTGTAGAAAGAGGTTTTATGAGATAGCCCTGTTTTATGGGCTAAACTCGCTTGGTTTAATCTCTTTGGCGAGTTGCGATTTTTGATTCTTTTGAACAAGTCCAAGAGAAAGACGCGACTTTGATTAAAGCTCGCTCATCTTTGCTTCATACTCTTTCATAATCGCGTCTAGTTGAGTCTGTTTTTTTTCCAAAATTTTAAACCTCTTTTCTATTTCGCCCTCTGCCGATGAGATTCGCTTTGAGATTTCCATGATTTTTGAGTGAGTGGCGTTGCTTGTCGCCGTTGCAAGCTCCTCTTTGTAAACTTCGAGCGTCTCCTTGTCCTCGCGAACGTACATCTCGATTTTTTCAATCTCTCTTCTTAAAGGCGAAGCCGCTTTGCTTCTCTCTTGAACTAGCGCGGCTCTAAGTTTTTTGTTCTCTTTTTTATTTTTATTTGCGGGCTTATTGGCTTTTGGTTTTTCGTCAAGCTCTTCATCTTCCCAGCCGATTTTTTCCAAGAACATTTCATATCCACCGTCAAAATACTCGGCTCCGTCTTTTGTAAATATAATAAGTCTGTCGCAAACGCGGCGAAGCATCTCTTCGGAGTGGGTTACGATGATAGTGGAACCCTTGAAGTTTTGAATCGCGTTTGTAAGCGCTTCTATGGAATCCATGTCCAAGTGATTCGTAGGCTCGTCAAGGAGAAGAACGTTTACGTTTCTCGCTAAAATCTGTCCTAACATAACGCGGCTTTTTTCACCGCCCGAGAGCAAAGATATTTTCTTTTTGGCGCTGTCTCCGCTAAACATCATACCGCCGCAAATGCTTCGAATGTTCGCTTCGCCAAGCTGCGTGTTTCCCGCGTAAACTTCATCCATGACCGTACTGTTAAGATCGAGACGATTGATGTTTGTCTGACCAAAGTGCGCCATTGTGGCGCTAGAGTGAAAATCAACCTTTCCGCTAAGCTGCTTTAACTCACCCGCGATTGTGTTCAAAAGGGTTGATTTTCCCTTCCCGTTTTTCCCGATAATCCCAAGACACTCTCCTTTTTCAAGAGTAAAAGAGATCTTCTTAAACAAGATATTCTCAAGCGTGTAACCAAAACTCAGATCTTTTACGTCAAGCAAAACTTTAGCGGGAGTCTCTTTGAAGTTGAAATCAAATTTTAAAGTGGAATCCCAGCCCAAATTATCCATAATGTCCATCTTCTCCAACTGCTTCACTTTTGATTGAGCTAGAGACGCCGTTGAAGCGCGAGCTTTGTTTCGGGCGATGAACTCTTCAAGCTCTTTTACTTTTTTGTCCTGAGAGATTTTTTGCTTTTCATACAACTCTTCATTCGCGCTGAGTTGCGCGTAAAATTTATGCGTGTCTCCGGGAACGAGAAACAGGTCTTTACGAACGATTCCAGCGGTATGAGTTACAACCGCGTCCATAAAATCCCTATCATGGGTTATCAAGATAACCTCGCCCTCAAAAGATCTCAAAAAAGATTTCAACCATCTTAAAGAGACGATGTCAAGGTAGTTTGTCGGCTCGTCCAAAAGAAGCATATTTGGTTCGGTTACTAGAAGTTTCGCAAGATTTATACGGATTTGGTAACCGCCGGAAAAAGAGAGAGGATCTTTTTCGAGGTCCTCAGTAACAAAGCCCAAACCAAATAAAATCTTCTCAATCTTGTAAAAATTGTACTGATCTTCTTCGCCAAGAGCTAACGTCGCTTCTTCTCTAAGCGTCGGTTTCGTAAAAATGAGATGTTGTTTCAGCGTGCCGATTTTGTACCCTTTTGGGATAATTACGTCACCGCTGTCATGCGTTTCTTCACCTAAGATAATTTTGAAAAGCGTTGATTTTCCACTTCCGTTTCTGCCGACAAGACCGACTTTGTTTCCTGAGTTTAGCTTAAAGTTTAAGTTGTTGAACAGCTCCTGCGACGCGAAGCTTTTAGAAATGTTTACTAGTTGTATCATAAGACTCTTTTTTTAGTGGAATTATATCCAAGTAGGAAAATTTAAGCCATAAAATTTTGGGAGTCTCTAAACTTGAGAATCAACAAGCGCGACGCGCAGTGAATTTTTCGAAAACGCAATTGTCGCTTGGGTGGCCCATGTGCGTACTTTTGGAGTCTTTGTTACGTCTAGTACGTTTTATGCATAAGTTTTCTAAAAAGGACAACTATGACCGTGCAAGAACAGATAAAATCAAACTTAATAAAAGAAGTTTATACGGATATAGACATGATGTACGACTTTATGGAACAGCATTACGTCTTGAGCGAAGATCATCGCGATTTGATTATCAAACATCTCAACAAGTTTAAAGACCAGATATATCTAATATCAGAAAATTCAAAGTTGTCATAATGCTTCATCACGTAGTCTTGGAAAAGTTATGTTCATGCGCTTTAAGATGCAAAACGCAACGAATTCGTAGCTTTAGCGCAAAAGAAGAGGCGTTCGAACAAGCGAATGAGTGGGCTGAGACTTTAAGCAACTCGTTTTGTGGAAAACATGGTTTTGAAGTTGTGGAAGTTGATGACAATTTTGTCATCTCAGTGGAAGTTGGCGGCTTTAACGAGCCATGCGAAATTTAACTCTTCGTTCGACGTAACCATTCAGCACCCAGCTAAAACAGGTATATAAACCTCACCCTTTAAAAT
>ERZ889078.1526-NODE-1526-length-18131-cov-6.736114_pt1 | contig 18131 bp, 12 predicted proteins | sample MGYA00521266_ERZ889078 | MGnify/ENA primary metagenome ERZ889078 (study PRJEB32303, sample SAMEA104408618) | aquatic metagenome | biome: Brackish water; feature: Pelagic; material: water | place: Baltic Sea | collected 2014-06-16T06:34:00 | depth 76,534 m ...
TACCAGGGCATCGATAGGTCTGCGCTGTGATGGGGAATCACCACAACCCGGCGCGCAAAAACGCCGCCCAAGGCACGTACCGTGTTCTCCTGCGCCCGTCGGGTCTTGGCGTCATCGAAGTAACTCTTCACGTCGAGCATGATCGGGCGTCCTGTGGTGGTGATCAAGAGGATATCCAGCTCCCCGGCGCGTTCATCCTGGCCGCACTTGGCGACCTCGACGTTGGCGTGCAGCTCTCGTACATGCGCACTCGTCCGCGCCCAGGTCACGATCCTACGAGCGATGATCTTCTCCAACATGTAAGGGAATCGGCTGGCATAGTCGCCGCCAACCACCTTGGCGCGCCCATCGATCCTATCGCCTGAGCGCCACTTGGCGGCTGCCAAGATGGCCTGGTCATTGGGAACCACAATTGACTGTCGAAGGGTCTGAGCGGCTTGACGCAACACCTGATTTGCGAGCCATGGCAGCGCCACGCCGACGGTCTCTAGCGCCGCGCGCAGGCTGGCGCGATGACCCGCCTGACCGGCGAAGTTATCCCAGACAGCGCGGGAATCACGGCCGAGCAGCGTCTGGCGAAGCGTCGTTTGGAGCTTGTGTTTGTCGAGCTCTTCCAGCGCCCCCCACATCTCGTTGGTGGCCCCGCCGCCGGTGGCCGCCAGCTCGAAGCAGAGCTTGCGATAGGGCTGATGGGTGCGGAAGAGCGCCTCAGCCTGGGCAAGGTGCGGATCTCTGAGCCAACCATGCTCCTCAGCGTCCGCGCGGGTCGGCAGCAGCCGCTCAGTGCGGGTCACTTCGTACCCTTGCGCGCGCAGGAGACTACGCAAGTCGATCGCCGGGTTGAGCGATTGATGGATCGCGGCGGCGCCCACCCCGTCCCAGCGCAACAAGGTCCCCCGGTTCGGGTCGGGATAGAGGGCGCTGTGAAGCGTGCCTGGCTCGTCCCTGCAAAGCTGAGCGAACGCGTTCCAGACGCCTACCGCCGTGGGTTTTTGTCCGCCGGACCAGACGACGCTGACGGGTAGATCTCCGCGAAAAGGCCAAATAACTGGGAGTTGAGCGACGAGCCAGTCCGCGAGCGCGGTGGGGTCGGATTCGTAGGAGCGCGGTAGCGGGAGGCGTTGGAACTCGACGGCGTGGCCGAGAGCGGCTTCAAGGTTGTCGGGCCAGCCTTGTTTTGCGGCATGGTCGGAGACGAGGCTGATGACGTGCGTGGCGCCGATGGCGCGTAGGGCGAGGAGGTTGCCGACCTCTTGTTTGGTGGCGATGCAGAGGGTGTGGTGGGGTGTCGCGGGTTTCTGTTGGCGCATTGATGGGTTCCTTTTGAGGAGGCCTGAGCAACGTGAGCTATCCACCAGCCCAGGGCGCGTCACCAGACAAGCCCATCGCGCTTCGCAGCTGCCTGTGCCACGCGGGAAGCTTCTTTGATCTTTGCCTTGCGTTCTCTAGCCAGACCGGGCCAAGCGCCGCGACGACAGCCTCGGCGACCTTGCCAGCATGCTGCTTCGCTTCTCGCAGGAGTGGCCCTACCTGCTGCTGCGCCGAACTTCTGGTGATTGCACCAGCCAAGTCGAGCAGCTCGTCGCAACTCCGCGTAGCTTCGGCGTCACCGACGGCACTGGCGGCGTCGTGGGAGACAGTGTGCGAAGTAGCAGCGACCGCGACCGCGACCACTGGACCGTTGGGAGTCACCGTTGCCGTCTCATGAGGTGAGCGACCCATCGGCGCCGGAGCGTCGAGCGTCATGACCGGAGAAGTCGCGCCAGCCTGCAACCTGACCGCCGCCGCAGCTTCTGCGTCGTTCGGCCACCAGAACGCCGCCGTGTCGGCAACGGGAATCAGTCGACCGTAGCCGACGCGCGTTTTCGCTCCAACGCCCAGCTCGCCAAGCCCGAGCTCAAGCAGTTGCAGCGCGACGCCACACCAAGCGGGCGGGCCAATCAGCGAGACAAGAAACCTACCTTTGGTGGTGGCGAAGCTGATCGGCACCGGATCATCCATGTCCGTGGGCGCCTTTGGAGGTTGACTCGTATAGTAGTCAGCGTGATGAGTGGTGATGACGTCGAGATCGAAGATGCGCTTGTGCAACGTCGCCGCATTGTCCGGCGGCGGAATCCACCATGCATCCAAGAACGCCACGGCGCCCGCTTCATCGGTATCACCAAATAGAGCGACGTAACTGGCCCCCGCTGCCTGCGACTCCGTCGGTCCGCGCCAAGCGTCGTCTTGCACCAACTGTCGCGCCGCGGCCGCCGCCACGCCCTTCAACGCAGTCCCCGGGAGAATCGGAACACCCCAAGTTCGCGACAGGGTGAGCCCGGCCTCAAGAGGACCTTTGTTGCCCAGGCCAACGATCAATCGACCTGCCACCCGCATCCAGCGTTGAACGACAGCCGCGTCAGCCCGTGCGGTTTGCTGCACGCTCGTCTCCCACCGGGCGAAGGCTTCCGGGTATCCAGCGGCTGCTCGAATCTTGTCGCTACCGTCGGCGATGTGCTGTTGTTTGGTCGGGTTCCCATCGACTGCCGGTAGACATCGATCGATCCACAACCCAGCGTTGGTGGAGGCAACGGCGTCAAGAGAGTCGAGCCGAGCGCGGCGTGCATGAGTCATGACTGATCTCCGCCCGTGAGATGACTTTGGGCCATCCGGCGCAGCCACTCCGATGCAGCGAGCACGTCGGCGGTCGTTGCGATATAATTCATGAAATCGTTCGCATCTGTCGATTCTCCACGCGCAGCCGCGTACAACAAATCCGCTGCAGCGGTGTCTCCAGCTGCTGCATCAAAACGCAGGGACGTCCGCGCGAGATCGGCCAAATACCAAGACGCGCCGTCAGTGCCGCGGGTGTGTAGAAAGGCCACGGTTTGCACGAGTCCATTGCGCAATAACATCGCCGGCGTGCTGAGCGCATGGGTACGGTATTGCGGCTCCGTCTTGTCACCGGATCGCACGACGCGATCTGCGGCTTTGTAGGCCAGCATCGCCATTTGTTGCTGCCGGGTCATGCCTCACCTCCTACCCACGTCACCTGACAACGTCCACGACCCACCGTCGCCTTGCCGCCAAATTGAACTAGACCCGTGCTCGCGGCCCTAAGGTGGTCCCACATGTCGCCTTCCGCGGTCGTGGCCCTTCGCGTCGGAGTGTGGGTGACGAGGCTGGTCAACACCGTCTCCGGAGGCAAACTCTCTTCATGCCAAAGACCGCCATCCTTGACCGTGCCAGTTTCGTGGTTCATCGCGATGCGCGCGTCGATCTGCAGGGCGTGGTGCCAGAGGAACGCCATCATATCATCGTGCACATAAACGAGCTTTCCCTTCAGCAGGTCTTGCCAGGCGGCGCTGTCAGGAAAGATCACCTTGGCGAGCCCCTCTGCCATGGCGGCCGCCGCTTCTTGCACTTTTTTAGCGGAGTCTACGCGCAGGTCGAGCTCCTCAAGATGGACGACGCCTGCTCCGTCGACTACCGCGCTCTCCGTTCGTGGCACGGGTAGGACACACTGCGATTGCTTCACGCGAGGCGAAGGCAGCGCATTGAGACCTGCGGCCCTTCGGTCACGATTGTGGCGAATCAACAGCCAAGATGAGGTGACCCAAGCGAATGTGCCGCGCATGGTGCGAACAGGGAGCAGTAGCAGCTCAGCGTCGCCGAACGCCATGGCTCCAGCCTGCTCTGAGGCTCGTGTCGTGTCAGGCCCAAAGAGATCTCGATGTTGCACGGACTGCGTGGTCGCGGTGCCCATCGCCCGTGCGCGAAGGGCGCCCTTGATCGAGGACCCGGGCAGCAGGGGGACACCGGTGGCTTGATTGCGTGCGATTGCGAGATCGATTGCGCCCGTGGACTGGCCGGTGCCCGCGTGAAGGGGCGACTGGGCGTGGATACTCATGATGCGTGAGGACATTGGTGAAGGCTCCTTTGGGAGGTGGCGAGCTCTGAGCTACAAATACTTGAGAAAAGCAGCAACAGCACTGTTGCCCACTGGTCCGCCAACCGTATTCATCGGTCTGATCCGGTCTGCCTCAGATGGTGTTAATCTGGCATCAACTACATCGACAGATCCAGATAGAGAGTCTGTAAGCTGGAGACCTGACAGCACGTCGGCAAGATGCGGTACGTGGAGTTGCAGAGCCATAGCCTTGTAGACACCATCCTGCGCTGAGGACTGCCGTGGTCGGAGAACGAGCGGAGATGCCATTCGGTCTTTGCCAGCCGGATTAAGCGAGTGTTTATCTAGAACCCGATCACCGCGCACTGTGTTGGTCTGATTGTTGACTCTGTAGTACACATCTCGGTCACCAAAAAACTCGAATTCGATCGGCATGCCAAACTCAGCTCGCGGGAACTTCCGAGGTAATCCGCGCGACGCCCGTTTGGACTGAGGATCACTGGTGAGTCCGCGCAAAGAACGTATCTGATCTGGCTCCGGCCAATAGCTGCGTCCGGGGCGATTCGGCGGGGCATCTCTAGGTTTGTCTCGTCGTGAGACTCGGCCCATGCCTTCACCTTGACGAAAGTGACGCAGCTTGTTGGCCGCTTCGATCCAAGCCCGCTCTGCCGGAGTAACCCCGTCCATATCAGGAGCTCCGAAGCCAAACTCCTGGCGCCCGAAGGCGATACCTGCCGAGGTGGCGGGAAGCTGTGCGACGAGAGGAATAGCGTACGACCCACCGTCGGTGCCTTCAAAATCAATCTCCTGACTTCTCAATTCACTCAGCAACTGTGTTGGTCGACGATGTGTTAGCGCGCCATCGACCGCACCGAATCCTCTGCGCGTGCGTCCACCGACACCGCCGAATGTCAGCCATGCTTGAAGTGCGCAATTTACTTGATCTGCCCAGCTACTCGAACCGGATATCCGAAGCGAAATCTTATATTCCCCGGGCAATCGTATGAGAGGTTCAACTCGGGGTGCGCCCCGCTTGGGAACATAGGCTCGTGCTAGGTAGGCGACACCTTCCCATCCGTCAGTAGTCCTCCATGACGTGTTGTTGCCTCGTTCGTACAAATCGACGGTTGTTGGCAGTTCAGTCGGCGCGGTAACCCACTGGGCGACACGGCTGGCGCAACCCTCTCTCGCGCCGGTTCCCCATAGCCCTGCTTCGGCCCGGCTGAGCGCTTCCACCGTGTTGAAGCGGTGTGCGAAGACGGCGCGCCACCAAAACCGCAGCTGCCCCCGAATACTGGCCCCGCGCACCGGAGTCACGCTGTCATGACCCGTGCCACCACTCACCCCACCACCATGCAGCGGCGTGATGACCCGAAACGTCGTCTCAATCAGCGTCGACGTTGCGTTCACGTCGCGAACACGCTGCACAGGAGCGGGAAGCCCGCTGCGTCTAGATTTCTGCTGAGCCGCCATCACGCCCTCCCCACCACGATCAGCCCCAGGCCATCGCGGCGGTGCTGCTCGTCGTCCGAACAAGGTTGTAACCACATGCGCGTGAGTAGATCAGCGCGTGCGTTATCTGAGGCCGGTGCTTTGATCCAATACACACTACCGGCCCTGGCCATCCAGCGAAGCGGCTTAGGACCTCTCTGACGGCCAGTCTTATTCCTGCGCACATCCCAGCCGTGCAGGCCCTGCGGCCGATCGACGGCGGCGGCGATGACCTGCTGGCCGAATAGCTGACCTTTCGCCGGCAGAAAGCCATCTTGGAAGACAGCCGGCGTCAGCAGCATCACGCGCCACACATCGCCTGCCGGCGGATCGCTGGGTTTTTCGGGCCACGCGGCGTCTTCGAGTGGATCCAAGTAGGACTGTTGACGCTTGCCGCCAAGGGTGAGCATCCCCGCTTCGAGCCGGGCATCCGCACAATGGCAGGTAAGCGCTAAACGCGCGCGCGACGGCGTCTGCAGACGAATCCCATCGAACGAAAATAGCGCCCCATCCATCGCGGTGCGGCCGCCCGGCTCAAGGGCGACGTGAATCCGCTCGTCGTGCAGCGGTAGTGGCAAGCCGTAGCGTGGTCTATCGGGTGACGATGGGGTGTCCGCAGGCACATCTTGGTCTAGCAGAGGGGCGGACAGCCATCGTTCGAATTCAGACCATCGCCAAAGGCCCGGCCCACGCGCAGGCTTGCCCGGCAAGGGCCTCGCGTCGGGCGCGATCGCTACATGTTGGAGGGCATAGGGCATGTCGCTCTGAACGCCTTCGGCAAGGGGCCGTGGGCGCAAGCGTCGGAGTACGAAACTGCCATCGTCCTTCTTGTGCCAGAGGGCATCCGCAGGGGCTGGTACGAGCCAGCCATTCGATTGGCCCAGCTCGGTGAGGAGAGGGCCGTGCACGGCTATCTGGAGGGCTTGTTCCGTGGATAGCCCGAAATGCCCAGTGGCGTCCCGGCCAATCCGGGCCCGTATCGCTCCGGCGATCGTGGTTGGAAGCGGCAGGTCGAGGCTCGCTGCGCGATGGCCAACAGCGTCCTTCGGTCGACCGTCGCCCAAGATGAGGCGATCGCGTGGCTCGATTGTCCAAATGCTCATAGCGACTCCACGGTGAGGAGGTTCGCCCGCGGTCCCCAAGCTTCATTGTGGGCACGCAAGAAGAGCCTGGCGACCTGCAACTCGTCTGCGAGGACGCGCAGCGAGACGGTCGGATCAGCGTCACCAGTCAGGCCCGCCTCAAGCAACGCGACCGTGTCGGCGGCTAGGTCGGCGGTACCTAGCTGCGCCTTCTTTCGACCGACAATCCTCGCCGCTTCCGCGCGAATCAAGACTGCTAGGTCACGCCGCTCCTGAGGTGTTGTTCCGACCTCAAACCGGCCGGCCAACGCTTCGAGCTCATGGGCGACACCGTCGGGGATCTGTTCGGCTTCGAGGCGCTTCATCCACCCATGGAGGCGGCCCACCGGCTCGCCTGATGCGGCGTCCCAGCGAGCGCGATAGCTGTAGCGGCCACCGGAGCGCTTGTCGACCAAGATGGCGAGACTGTTGCGCTCAACCTTCGCCAACCGTTCTGCGGCCCGCGCCAAATCGAGTAGCGCTGGCAATCGCTCCATGTGGTGACCAACGCCTAGACCGACGGAGAGGGTGGGTATCGCTTCTTCTGCGGTAAATAGCTCGGTTTTTTTGAGACAATCTCCGAAAGCCTGACTGAGCGCCTGCGATGCGAGGAGCGCCGTATGCACCGGAACCAACGCCAACACGTCATCGCCGCCGGCGTAGATGAGACTGCCGGCGTGGCGCTCGACGATGTCTAGCGCGCGTTTCGTGAAGTAGGTCAGGGCGTCGGAGACTAGGCGGTGCTTATCCTGTCCATCAGCGCCCTCTGCCTTCCGATTGAGCATGTCCCCCATCTTGTCGCCGTCTGCGAGAAGCACGGCGAGGTAGGGAAAAGGTGTGGCGAGACCCAAGTCGCCGAGAAATGAAGTGATGTCCGCTTGTAGACCCTCGACGTCTTCGGCGGTCGGTGGCGTTGAACCCGCTTCATCGAGCAGGTCCTGGGCGCGTGATGGGAATAGCAGCACGCCGTCGAGGCCACGATCATAAGGGTTCGAAGGCGCGGACTGTTCATCTGGTGTGGGCAACGCACGTGGCACGTCAACGACCGCGGCATCGAGCGTCGCCAGCGAGTTGGAGAGAGACGCGTGGACAAACGTCGCTCCGTGGCGAATGCGATACCTCGTCAAGTCGATGCGTGCGCTGATCCTGAGAAGAAAGGCCTGCCAAACCTCTGCGCTTATGCTCCGGGCCAGGCGCGTGCGGGTGGGTCCGGACGCAATATGGGAGGTGCTGTGAAACGGTGGTGGAAACTGATCTCTCTTCTCAGCCTGATTCTCCGCTCGCTGCTGTCCCAGGCGCTTCAGCAGACCGATCCCGGAGAGCTGCTCTTTTGGTTTGATACCAAAGATTCGGCGCACCTCGTCTATCGATTTGTGTCCACTTCGCACCGCGTCGTCGATTCCGCGACCGAGCACGGAATCTCGGTCGCCATCAAGCGAGCACTTCGGCGCAAAGGATCGGTGAATCCACGTCGGTTGAGACCAGTCTCGTGTCGTCTTTCGCGCTGCGAGCCAGCTCTCCGCGGAGAGGCGAGCGGTGGCGTAGGCGTCGTCTCCCGGTCCGACCCGCACAGCCACCCAGGAGAATTCCACCAGCGAGGATAGCTGTCGTTCGGCAACCTCACGATGAAAAACAGGCTCGTGGTTCCACGCGTTTGGCAATGCGTGAAACTCGACGTCCAAGAACGACTGGAGCCGCTTGTCGAGTGAGGCGCGCCCTTGTGCGGCGACGTTCTTCGGAGATACGTCAGCCGGACACAGAAGGAGGATCTTGTTGGCCGCCCCCTCCGCCCCGTTCATGCGCGAATCCGACTCGTGCCGGGGGCCGAGACCGGCTGGAAATATCAGGCTCCCCTCTCCGGCCGCCGCGGCGAGGCCTTCAGCAGCCGCAACCGACAATTGAGATAGGAGCCACGACCCAAACCACAAATCCTGACACCGCCGCGCAGACGCGATGAAATCTTGCACTGGCCCGATGGACACAAGCAGCAGCGACGGGCAAGGGGGAGCGGCGGTCGGCAGGGCAGTCTGCATCGGTGTGTGATCTCCGCTGGCGGCGAGCGCCTGTGAATCCGTCGGTCGGCAGGCGGTCGCGCGAGGCTGGTGCCCGGTAGAACTCGTGGGTGAGATACCGGTTGCGCTGGGGTGTCGTGGTCGCCGCCATGCTGGGCGTGACGCTGCGTTGGTGTCAAGCGGCTGAGTGCATATTTTCGGTCGGTGTGTGCGCGTTCTCAGGGCGCGCGCCGGCTCACGCCGAACCGAAGAGACGGTCGACACGCACCCGCGCCGCGGCGAAGTGCGCGTCGTGGACGTAGAGGCGAACGATGCACAGGGCTTGGGCCACGACAGCCGCGTCATCGATGAAGATAGGATCCGGCAGGGCGTCGAGGGGTAGGATGAAGTAGCCAAGCGCGCCGGCGATGACGGCGCGTGCCCACGTGGGCGTGTTGGGGTCTTGCATGGCGTGCCACATGGCCAAGACCTCTAACATCATCCCGCGGCCGGCCCGGCGGCCCCAGCGGGTGACTTTGGCCCAGAAGTTGTTTTCGTCGTAGTGATTGCTCATGTCTCGTCTCCTCGCGCTGGCCGTGTCGGCGGCGCTTGTGGAGATGGACGTGGGCGTGGTGGGGGATCTGACATTATGAGGTGGCTGGTTCCGGTTTTTTGTCACACGAGCTGCTGAGCGGCCTTACGCAAGAGGCCGGCCGGAGGTGGATCGCGCGAAAATCTACTCTTCCGACGTCGGAAGAGTAGATTTGGCGGAGCAACAAGAGGCGAGGTCAATGGTCAATACCTGGGTGGCGAGCGAGGCCTACAAGGCGCTGAGGAGGCAGGTTCGTCTGCGAACCAAGCGGATCTGTGCGCCGATGCAACGTTGCTCGCGGCCTCAGGCCTCGCCAAGCCCGGTACTCGCAGCAGCTTGACAGGCCCTCACCCGGCGCGGACGGTGTTCCGCGAACGTTGGTGATGGTGCTTCGGACGCCGTGGCCCCCCGCTACTTATTCACAAGGCCCGCCATGTTACGATTGCTATACCCGGATCCGAAACACGACCGGCGAACGCTGCAGTCCCTGGCGGCCCTGACAGACCAGGACGGTCGCGCCATCCTCACGGCTGCCGGTCGGCTAGCGGCGTGGCGCGTAGCACGCCAAGCCGCTGCGGCCGTCGCCTTTGACCCGCCGCAGCCAACACGGCACGTGGTCACCCGGGTCGACCTCTTGCGGGCCTGCATGGCCGTCGCCCCTGAACGATGCCGCGACCTCACGCTGGGCCAGGACTGCGACGTGGACGCATGGGAGGGCGCCTGTGCGACCTTGGCGGACCGGCTTGACGAGGCCCCCGAGCAGCCTCTGACCGAGCTTTGCCGACATTGGGCGCTGTGCTGGGAGCAGTCCGAGGGTCGCGTCGACGGACTGCCGAGCCTGTTGTTGTCGACGTGGTCGGCCATGGGCGACCTCCTCCCGCAGTTCTCCAAGCCCTGGCTTGAGGGATTGCAGACTACGGCTGAGGTCGGCCATCAGATCATCGATCGGCTGTGCGCGACGGGGGCGCGCGATCTCGCGGGGATCCCCACGCCGTTCATCGACCGCAACGACGGCATGACGGCCATCGACACGGCGCTGCAGACGGATCGCGCCGTGGTCATCAGCGGTGAGGCAGGGGCCGGCCGTCGAAGTCTGCTCGCTGCGTGGACGAGACTACGGCACGGATGCGACGCCGGGTACACCTCGGTCGGAGTGACACCCGAATTGGACATCATCTGCCATCCGCACCACTTGACCGACGTCTTGCTCAGAGACGGTCCGCGCGATGCCGACCGCATAGTGGTTCTGTCGTGGGCCGACATGCAGGATCGCATTGAGCATCGAGGTGGCGAGCCAGGTGCTCACATTCCAGTCGTCGCCCGGTTACTGGCCCAGGCCCGGTCACGGCAGTCCCTGAGCGTCCTGGCCATCAGCCGCGCGGGTGCCCGGGACGAGACCGAGTACACCAGCGCTGGCGCCACCATCGTGCGCCTGCCCGCTTGGACAGTTCGCGACGCGGTCGCAGCCTCGCTGTGTTCGATGTTCACGTTAGAGGCGTTCCACGGCCCCGGTGGTCCTGGCCTCGCCAACATCCTGGCCTACTGGTGCCCCACCGCGCCCGATCCGGCGGACCGCGACATCTCGCCGGTCCTGGCGCAAGAGTGGTCGCAATGGCGATCGTCCGTGGCCCGTTGGCAAACCACCATCGCCCGGGTGGTTCGGAGGCGGGATCGCGCGTGGAAGGGGGACCAGTTCTGGGCCTCGAGAGGCAAGGAGCGCCGGTTCATCGACGAGGCGTTGGACGGCCCGGCCGGCTTCGTCTCGCTGTTGGAGCTCAACCGCGCGCTTCGGATGGACAACGAGGCTGGTGCGCCGGCTGCCCATCGTTGAGACCGAGGATCGGCTGTGTTCGCTCGGTTTGGAGCGTTCGTAAGATTTTGTTAGACGTGATTAGGCGTTGGTGAACGACGTTAGTTGATGGTTTCCCGCGACTGGCCCAGGTGCCTCAACTACGTTCGAGGCAGAGGCGAGCGCGGGATCGTCCCGGACGTCGTGCTCCACACCGGCCTGCGATGGACCCTGCAAAGCGCCGAGGGGCTGCGCGCGAACCTACTTGGCGATGCCCCGCTCCACAGACTTCGGCCGTCCGGTGGCTGGGCTTCACCGCCGGCCCAAAACGATCCCACCCGCCGCCCTCGTCGTGTTGCAGCCCGTCCGGCATCGGTGCAATCTAGACACTCCAACTATCCCCGCAGACCCATCTTGCGACCCAAACGCCCCATCACCGGCGCAGGAGACACCGCATGCCGCCGCATCTTGAGATTCACGTCGCAAACCTGGCTCTCGTCGACGCTGAAGGCTTGGTCGTCGCTGTCGATGGCGCCCTCTGCCTGCTGTCGGGTGCGGCGTTCTCAGCCGTGCGTGGCGCGTTTTCGGCAGACGAAGAGCAGGATGTGCGTGAGTTCTTCGAGGAGAAGGTCCTTGAGCTCAAGCCGTTGCGAAATGGCCAGGCGCAGGTCGTCGAGGTCGACGAGAAGTGGCGCTATCTCGTGGTTACAGCGGCGCTCCTGCATAGCACAGCAGGGAATGTCTATGCGTCGGATCAGCATCAGGCGGCCATCCAGAGGGGGGTCGCCAGCGCCGTGCGCGCGGCGGGCCAGGCGGGGCTGGCGTCGATCTCGATGAGCTTGATCGGTGCGGCCGCGCGCCTGACCGTGCCGCAGGCTGTGAGCGCCACCTGTCGGGCAATTGCGGCATGCGGGGCGTCGTCCGCTGTGGTGAGGTGGTGTTTCTTGTCAGCGGAGGACGCCGCAGTTGCGTTGGCAGAAGCGCGGCGGATCGGGCTACATGCTGAGCTGTTTGCATAGGCTACGCATTGCGGGAGGAGGGGAGTGGGGGGGAGTGGGGCGAGCGCTGTCCCCATCGAACGCCGCAGTCGACTAGCTAGGCGCGGTCATGCGTCTTTGCTGAGGACGGCAGGCATCGCGCTGATAAAGCCGATCGGCTCACCGTCGTAACCGTGTGCGGTGGTGACCGGGCGGTGGGGGATCATCGCTTCAAGCCGTTCTGCTTCAGCGACGTTCTCCGGTTGTACCCGGTCCAGATCTGCATCGAACGCAGACAACTGGCGCATAGGGGTGTTGGCCGAAAAGGCGCAGTATCGGCCCGCCTCGCCGCTCAGCTTCTCGTACGCGAGCCAGAGCACGGGGTCCGCGGGCTCGACGAAGACCTCGCTGCCGCCCCGATATCGTCGCAGCTGCTTGATCGTGTAGACGTTGCCGAAGTTCCAAGTGCCGACGTCGTCGATCACCACCACGGGCGCCTGCAGCCCGCGACTGCGCGCGACGGCGTCGAACAATCGAAGCAGATCGGGCTGAACTGCATCGAAGGTCGCCAGCGGCACGTTGATTGTCTCCACGCAGAGCACACGGTGACGCTCCCCTGCGCGCGTTCGCCCCCAAGCTTCGAAGACGGTCAGGTAGCCACGCTTCTGCGTGCCGTCCTCAAATACGCCGTAGTAGATGTGGTGTGGTGACAACGCGCGGTTCGGCACGACGTCGTTCGAGCAATCGCCCGCCAGATCCCCCCGTTTCAGCGCGGCCGCCTTGCTGAGCGGTCGGCATTCGTATCTGCGGATGGCGTCTTCGCCCGAGCCGTCGGAACGAAAGCCGGTGGCGCTGCGGATCTGCCGCCGAACCGACTCCTCGAAGTTCGTTCGCGCGCCACCGGCCATCCGGGGCAGTCGTTGGGGCTGGTGGATGCCCAGGGCGTCGCTCAACTCTAGCGGTGCGTTCTCCAGCGCCTGGACCAGATGGTCGACGAGATCACGCGGCTCAGGGCCGACCTGCTCCGCGCGCCGATAGAGCAGCGACAGATGCCGAAGCGCCTCTCTCAGGCACAGCCGTTGCGCTGGAGTCAACGTCTCCGCCAACTCCGCGTCGCCGCGCATGGCGTCCAGAAGCGCGTGTGCGACCGCGACGATCAACGGGTCGCCGCCATAGCGAGATCGCAACTCCGCCAGCGTCTGGGGCGGGTCGGCTTGCGACGTGTCCTTCCGTTGCCAGAAACGCCGTATGTGGCGTCTGCGGATGAGTGTCCCCGGTGGCAGCACTTGCGCTGCCAGCGTCGCGTAGGCGCACGCATGCCGCGTGATGCGATCGGTGAGGTCGGTGGGGATGGGCAGGGGGCCACCCACCAGGGCCGCAAGTACGCTGCCAGTCTCCAGGTTCTGCACTGCCTCGGACATCGCGGCGAGCTGGGCCACGCTGTCTCGCAGGGCGGCCTCGAGTTTCTCCGAGACCGCGTGCACCGCCGGGCGGCTGACCAACGCAAATGTCGGATAGTCCTGCCGCGCGAGCGTGCCAGCTCCCAGTTGAAGCAAAAGCGGCGGCACTGATCTCGGCCATGCATGAGTCCGGTTCTCGACCGCGAGCGCGATGGCGAGCGTCGAGCCGCAGAGCGCATCGAGGGCGTCCCGATCTTCGCTTCCGAGGCGAAGTTGGGGGTCCACCTCAAAGGCAAGGGAGCGCCGCAGGACCCGCGCGAGCTGCCAGAAAGGAAATAGGGGGGCGGCGATGGTTCGGCCACAGCGCCAGTCGAACGCTTCGGACTCTGCCGGCAAGCGCGCGGCGACCTCGAGCAGGCAGGTCCCGACGAGGTGTTCCTCGTCCGCTGCGTCGACCGGCAGTTGCCACGCGAGCAGCTCGTTCCAGATCTGCTCGGCGTGCAGCGGCGGAACCGGGGCGTTCGGTCGGATCTCGATGAAGTCCCTGAGCGCTCGCAACGAATCGAGTTGCGGCGCCGGTCCTTCCCCGTCGACCGCCAGGATACGTTGGGCCGCGCGCAACTGGCTCGGTGCCAGGGAATCTCCCAGGGGTGCCTGCGCGACGACCGGCCATCGGCGTCGCAGCTCCTGTCGGACATTCGCCTGGAGCGGCGCAGCCGCCGGCACATTCGCTGCCTGCCTCCGCCAGGCAGCCTGGGGCCCGCGCTTGGCGTCCTGATGTGCCGATGCCTCGACCGCCACCGTGGCGGTCTCCTCCTCAGGCCACTGCTCCTCCGCCAGCCAATCGCCAAGCGTGGGCGTGCGCCCTCCCGCCGCCCGTCGCCCTCCCCGTCGGCCGATCCTGCCCAGGATTCCCCGTACGTCCTCCGTCCTTCGACAAGCGCGATAGGCCGCTAGCAGCCGGTCGCCGCGAGGGGAGGGGCGAAGCGCCGCCGTGAGCCGGCGCAGCTCGCGGCGCCGCAAACGTCGACCGGAGAGCTCCGCTGCGGCCTCACTCACCTGCCGAAATCGCTCCTCGTCAGGCTGCAGCAGCAAGGGATCGAATGCTGGCGTTGCCGGAGTCTCACAGCGCTGCAGGCACGCCCGCATAAGCGCCAGATATTGCGGGTCCGCGCCTGAGGCGGCCGACAGCAACTCGCGGCACGTGCTGCGCAGCGCTGGCTCCGAGGCACCCAACACGCCGATCGCGGCGACCGCGACAGGAGCCAGCGGCGGGGCCAGCGGGTGTAGAAGCGGCGTGCGCCAGCGCCGAAGGGCCGCGGGCTGCGGCGTGCTCGCGGCCAGCAGCAGCGTGTCCGCGAGTGACTCGAGGGCCGGCGTTGACAGGTCGTCCGCGGCGGGCCACACGCCGTGCGCGACGCACAAGGAGCGCAGCTGGGCAAACCGGTCAAGCTCCGCCACGGTGGGCGCGTCCTGGGGTGCGAGCCGGAGGTCACGCAGCAGCTGCAGCGCCGTGAAGTTCGCGCGGCGATCCGTTGCCGCCAAGGTGAACGCCATCACCACGCTCAGCGGCTCATCCAACCAGCGCCGGCCCCGCAAGGTTCTATGGAGCGAGTCCAGCGCCGACTCCAACGTCTCGACCTGAGCGCAGCGCAACAGCATTGCTAGGGTGCTAGGCATCTTCCGTTGAGCGCACGCGACCCACGCCGCTTGACGGACCGACGGGTGTTCATCGGCGGTCAGCGCAGTTCGCAGCGCTTCGCCAGGCTCCCCGCTTCCGACGGCGAGCTGCAGGATCGCCAATCGGAGTGGGGCTGAAGGGTCCGAGAGCCACTCCGCGGCGCATGCCAGACTCGCCCATCCGCCCCGCAGCAACCACCGGCGCGCCATGGTCCGGCGAGTGGCGTTTGAGTGGTTTGTTGCGACACGCAGCAGCGCGCGACGGCCGGCTTCACCGGTCTCCAGGAGTCCCGAGCAGGCCAGCTCTGCCAGCTCCGGGTCCAGATCCCACACCATCTCCTCCGTCGCCATCTGCGCCAAAAGTCGGGCGCATCGCGCGCGGACGCCTGGATGCGCGCTGTGTACCGTCAGATCCTGGAGCGCCCCAAGCGCCGCTCGCTCGGTGTTCTCGACGAGGGTGACCAACTGCCCCACCACCGACGAGTCGTAGGCGCCGCCGTCGCGCTCCGTGACGATGCGGAGCGTCGCCTGTAAGAGCGGCAGCGCGGTCGCGCCGACCGTCGCCAGGCGGGCCAGCACTAGGCGCTGTAGCTCGGGCCGGAACTCCTTCAGAAGGCCGACATACTGGGCGGGCGGCACACGCCCAACGCGGCCTACGATGATCGCCGCAGTCCATCGGAGGCGGGCGTCGAAGTGGTGGCGCGCGGTCTCCGTGAGCAAGCGCGTGTGGTCTGACCCGAGCAACCCCAATGTCTGACAGGCTTGGCGCCGGAGCGGGCTGTCTTGTCCCCGTTGGACCATGGTCCGCAAGGTCGCGATCCCAGGCGGTCCGAGGGCCGCGAGCGCCTGATACAGGTCGAGGGGATTGTCACCGGCCAGCAGTCCGCTGCGAGCCAACGGACGGATCATGTGCCGCATTTGGCTGAGTGGCTCGAACGACGTATCACACAACCGGAAGGCGCAGGGGCGTCGCTCGAGCGCATCCAGGGCGAGTTCGCGTTGTTGCCCGCCATTGGCGACAAGCGAATCGAACACCGCCTGACCCAGGCGTTCATTCGAATGCTCGATCGTTCGCTCGACCAGTCTCTGTGAAGCGGGCAGGAGCGCCACGATGGCCCTCGCTAGCGCCTCGGGATCAGGGTCAGCGCTCCGGAATGGCTGGAAGATGTGCCGCGCGTCCCACTTCTCCACGATCGCCGCCAAACTCACCAGTGGCAGGGGCGCCCCGTGCGACAGCGCCCACAGCAACGCTTGGTGACGAACCGTCTCGTCATCTGCCTGTTCGAAGACGTCCAGCAACACGGCTTGTGGACACGGCGTGTCGTTCTTTGCGAGCGCAGCCAACGCGGCCAGGCGGACGGGGTGACTGGGGTCGGCGATCGCCAGCGGTGCGAGTCGTTGCCGTCGAAGAGCTGGCGCGACCAGGTCGCAGGCGACCTCTCGGACCTCTGGCGCGCCGTCACGCAACGCCAGCCTGACAAGCGCCGGGTCGGGGCTATGACGGTGTAAGCGCCGGAGCAGCTGCCTGCGAAACGCCGGATCGCCGTCTGCCATGATCTCGGCACGCAGCGCCGCGTAGACCCCGAGCGCGCCCACGTCGAGGCAGGCGGCGATCCGTTGGCTCGCGTGGGCAACCCCCTCGGCGAGGAAGGCCTCCAGCAGCGCGGGATCCTTGGCGGCCACACGGGCCAGCGCGGCCACCGCCGCCGCGCGAACGCTGCTCACCGGATCGGTGCGGAGCGTGTGTTTGAGCAGTTCGAGGCCCGCGGGACCGGCGCGGTTGGCGTCACTGCAGGCATCGATCCGAACTTGCGGTTGCGGATCGTCCAGTCGGACGGTCAGCGCTTCCAGGGTCGTCTGCGTGGCCATGAGTCGTTGAACCAGAAGGGGCAGGCGCGTGGGCTGTTCGTCTGAGTCGCCGACGCTACCACTGCCTCACGACGGCCGGCAAACGTGGATTTGATGTTCAGGTGTCAGACGACAGCTCGCTACGCCGTCCTATTGAGCGAGGCGGCCGCATTGTGAGCTGAGCCGCCCGAGGAGGATTCAATGCCGTACTTTGAGATAGTGGTGCAATACCCGAGCGGAACACCGTCTTCGGGCTCCAGGGTCGTGTTGGGGGGGACCTGGGGTATGTCGGACGACGCGTATACGGACTCCCGAGGCACGGCTGTGCTGGAGATCAGCGACAGCCGGCCGATGGTCTACGTCGACGGCGCGTCGAAGGGCACCGTCACGCCTGGGAAGAATGTCGTGATTATTGGTTGAGGCGCCGTCAAGCTGCGGGCTCGCCGAGGCGGCGTATCAAGCTGTTCGTGCGTCCTGCGCCGCGTTCGAGGCCGGCGTATTTGGCCAAAGCTGAGGTTTCAAGCCGACCCACCCAACAAGGCAGGCCGGAAGCGCTCGTGCACGGTAAGCGTCCAGCGAACCCCATACTTTCGCCAACTCTGAACCGCTGCCACCGTGCTCACCACTGGAGGCGCGGTCGATGGCAAACACAAAAACAAGATGGAGGCTCACTGTCGCGAGGAAGCTCCTCGCAGAGCAGCAAGCAAGCGGCCTGTGCATAGCTCAGTTCGCCGAGGCGCGCGGCCTCGATCCGAAGCGGTTTTACCGGTGGCGGCAGCGTCTCAAATCGATCAAGGTGCCGTCCACGCCGCCGCGAATCCGGCCGCAAAGCACGTCACTCATCCCAGTTGAAGTCGTTTTTGTTTGGGTCGCGCCGGCACGTGAAATCGCCGCGCATCGCGCTCGCTTGAGCCTGCACACGAAGACTGGCCACACAATCGATGTCAGCGCCGGCTTTGACGGCGACACGCTGCTGCGCATCCTCGACGTGCTCACCGCGGCCGAACGATGTTGAGTGGCTAACGTCAACTACACTTCGGCACCAGCGACAATTTCGCATCAGCAAACGCCGCCCCGTGTGAGGAGAACACGGCGGCGCGGGTGCGGGTAGATGGGGTTGGCTGGACGCTTACCGTACGGGTTCGAGCGGGCTCCCACCCAGTTTCAAGCCGACCCACCCAACAAGGCAGGCCGGAAGTGCCTCTGATGGTCGTCTTTGCAAGATGTACCCTGAGCGGTTTCAAGCCGACCCACCCAACAAGGCAGGCCGGAAGAGCTTTACATAGCCACTCTCTTCGTTAGTGGCGCGTCGAAAAGTTTCAAGCCGACCCACCCAACAAGGCAGGCCGGAAG
>ERZ889078.1527-NODE-1527-length-18128-cov-46.198805_pt1 | contig 18128 bp, 18 predicted proteins | sample MGYA00521266_ERZ889078 | MGnify/ENA primary metagenome ERZ889078 (study PRJEB32303, sample SAMEA104408618) | aquatic metagenome | biome: Brackish water; feature: Pelagic; material: water | place: Baltic Sea | collected 2014-06-16T06:34:00 | depth 76,534 m ...
TTCGCCTTGTATCTCATAGCTTCTTTTTTCATTAAATATGTCATTTATTATGGTCAGGCACTTATGATATAATGCGTATTCAATTATATGTAAGAAGATAGTAAAGGATTTTTTTGATTTTTAGACCCTCGGAATTAAAAAGGAAACTTTTTTTTATACTATTTGATATATTTATTATTTCTTTCTCCACTTTGACCGCTTTTAACCTAAGATTTGATTTTGCTATTCCGGATGCTTTTACAAAGTCTGTGTATCTCACTATGACTATATTGGTGTTCTTGCGTATCACACTGTTTTATTATTTTAGGATCTATAATATCAGCTGGAGACATTTTGGTTTTAAAGACACCACAAGTCTAATATATGTGACATTTGCAACAACTATTATTTTATTGCTAATCGCTTACTTATTGGTGTATGCACATATTACAATCCCTAGATCTATAATCGCGATAGAGTTTTTTATATCTTTATTTTTAATTTTAGCATTGAGAGTGAGTAAGCGTTTGTATTTAGAGAAAAATCATATTAATCTTGACTCTAAAGCGACTATTGTTATTGCTAATCTAAATCATGCCAACACTATTTTAAGAACTATAAACAATAAAGCAAGTGCTTATTTTCCGGTTGCTGTAATCGATGATAGTTACGAAAATATCAAAGTCAATGGTGTTGAAGTTTACTCTTTAGATACCTTTATGCAATTAGGGATAGAGTGTGAAGTTGCAATAGTGGATGCGACTATAGATTTAGCATCTATCTATGACAAATTAAGTGAATTACATATATCTAGTATTAAAGTTGCAAGTGAATATGGAGATTATGGTGCTGAGATAAAAGATGTATCCGTAGAAGATTTACTTGCACGTCATCCAAAAGATTTAGATAAGAGTAAAATATCAGAATTTATAAAAGACAAAACTATTTTGATTACGGGTGCTGGTGGAAGTATCGGGAGTGAAATATCTAGACAGTGTGCAAGATTTGGAGCTAAAAAACTTATACTGCTCGATCATAGTGAATATAATCTTTATGCAATTGGTGAAGAGTTGCAAGATATTGAAGTGATTCTAGTTATGCAGAGTGTGGTGAATAAAGAACAGCTTGAGCAAACATTTCAAAAGTATATGCCTGATATTGTGCTTCATGCAGCTGCCTATAAACATGTGCCGCTGGTTGAAGCAAATATTTATGAAGCTATTTTAAACAATGTTGTCGGTACAAAAAATGTGATAGATACATCGATTAAGTATGGTGTGAAAAAGTTTGTAATGATATCTACAGATAAAGCAGTCCGTCCAACAAATGTAATGGGTACTACAAAAAGAATATGTGAGTTATATGCACAAAACGTAGTTTCTTTAGAAAATTCTAATGAAAAGGGTACAGATATAGTCGCTGTGAGATTTGGAAATGTTTTAGGTTCAAGCGGAAGTGTGATACCAAAGTTCAAAGCGCAAATCCAAAGTGGTAAAAATATCACTGTCACACATCCTGACATCACAAGGTACTTTATGCTCATTCCTGAGGCTTGCGAACTTGTTCTTCAAGCCGGAGCTATTGGGACAGGTGGTGAAATATTTATTCTCGATATGGGCGAACCTATCAAAATAGTTGACTTAGCTAAAAAGATGATTGAACTTAGTGGTAAAAAAGATATAAAAATAGAATTTTCAGGACTTCGTCCCGGTGAAAAACTCTATGAAGAACTCTTAATAGACGAAAGTGATGCAAAAACAGAGTATGAATCCATAACAGTGGCTTCACCGACTTCTTATGATATTGATATTTTAAATCAAGATATAGAAGAATTATTACGCTGTGAAGATAAAATTAAACAACTCAAAAAAATAGTCCCTGAGTTTAATCATCAGTTGAATACTTAGGACAAATATACAATAAAAATTGTTTTTTATTGTATACTATTCGTGAAATTATAAAAAGGAGTTGAAATGAAAGTTTTAGCTATGGTTTTACTGGGGTTTAGTTTGGTGTTTGGTGCTGTTGATATTAATAATGCAAGTCCAAAAGAGTTGAGTGCTTTACATGGTGTTGGTGCGAAAAAAGCTGAAGCGATTGTGGCATACAGAGATGCAAATTGTTTTAAAAATATTGGTGAATTAGCTAAAGTTAAAGGCATCGGTAAAAAGACAGTTGAAAAAAATAAAGAAAACTTAACTGTGGGCGAATGTAAGACAAAATAGTTTAGCATTTGCTAAACTATCACATGTCCTACAAATTTACTCATATTATCCATCACTTCACCACCTTTTCTAAAACTCATACCACAAGCCTCATAAGCAAAGAAAACTCCTGCTTGGTACTTATCCCCATTTGAATCTTTAGGAAAGTCTACATATTTTTGATAGACTTTTTTGTAGTTATCGTAAGGCCCATCAGTTTGCTCAATTGTAGTGCCATCAGAGCCGATTATTTTAGTGTTTGCACCTTCTCGCCCAAAAACAGCTTTTTCAACTTGTTTAACACCTTGAAGCGGCTCAAATGATGTTTGAAGAAGATAAGGGGAATCCGGAAATAAATCATAAAGAATTTTCAGCATACCTTTTGATTGAAAAAGCAGGGTGTATGCAGGATTCAAAATAATAGCCTCTTGGGAGTCCATTATGTTGGTAAGAGTTGTTGCAAGTTCCGGCTCATCATGAGCTATATCTTCCCAAGGATAGAGTTTGAACCAGTATTCATATTTGTTTTCATCTGCGTCATAAATGCCATCTTCATCAAAGTGAGTGTTTTCAAGGTACTCAAAACTTGTGTTGAATCCTGCGTCTGTCGCCATTTGTTGGAGTAGTTTTGTAGTGGCTTCCTCTTCATCATTGCCGGCAATAGATGAAAATAGTATTTTCCAATTATCATATCTCTCATCAAAAGTCTCAAGTTCATCAAAAAGAGTAATGAGCCTTTTGAAGTTATTAGAAATGGCTTCATAGACATTGTTGAATTGAGAGTCTTCATCCATGTTGTTATGTTTAAGCAGTGCCCATTGAAGCAGGGCGGTTTCAAAAAGCCCCGTTGGAGTGTCGGCATTGAACTCTATGAGTTTTATTTGCTCCCCATCGATTCCTCCAGCCAAATCAAAACGTCCATAAATATGCCAATGCACATCATTTTCCCAAGATTTTTTAATGGCATCAACAAGATTAAAAGGAATCCCTAAATCAAAAAACAACTCATTCTCTATCACATATTCAGCAGCTTCGACATACATGTCATATATTTCATTTGTGGCTGTGTAATAGGCTTCAGCTTGTTCTGATGAGATCTGTACAAGTGCATCGCTTACGTATTTACTTCCATCTTCATCGGTGTGCCAGGTGAAACCTAATTCCTCAAGTGTGGCATCATCTAATGGATTTAATTTTTTTAAATGTATCATGCTGTTCAACTCCCGTAGCTTCTGCTTGAAGCTGTTTTTGAAGAACTTCCGAAGAAGCTTTTCTTTGAAGATGTTTTTGAAGCTCTTGACGCTGCAGAACGACTATAAGCGCTTTTATTTGAGCTTGTCGCATTTTTGGAAAAGTTTTTGTTGTTCATTAAAGCATTTCCAATCATATTTCCAAGTAAAGAACCAGCAGCCACTGCAAGGATTGTTCCTGCTAAACCCATACCGGCACTTCCGCCGTTGTCTTGTACAGTTTCAGAAGTCCCATTTTGCACTTTTTGATACTCTTGTTCAGCGAGGGCTTTCATCTCAGCTTCATTCATAAAACGCTCAACGGTGTTGCCATTCTCATCTTTTTCACGGATAATCGCACGTGAAGGACCATCTGTGGGCATCTCTTCAATGACTATATATTTTCCATTTGCTTGTTGTTCGATGACTACAAATCTGTTTTGTGCTTCTTGTTGCTGAGCTGAACAACCGCTAAGTACACTCATCATCATTATTCCGGCACTTCCGAGTGCAACGCCGCTTGCTAAACTTGAAATATTTTTCATTTCTTGAGATCCTTTTTTTGTAAAGTGATAATTTTTTTCATGTCGTAATCATAGAAAGTGATTGCCGTTCTTCCATTGTAATATACATCGCCTCTATAAGTAAACCTAGATGTTTTATAAGTGACATTCTTTTTCATAAATAAAGCAGATGCGACAGAATGACCGATAGGTTGTATGAAAGTGCTGAGTGAAAGAACAAATAAACTCCCAATAACAATAAGAGTGAGTTTAGTATTCTCAATATATGTAATCAAGAGTCCAAATATAAATGTAAAAAATAGATATATATAGATATTTTGATTGTCAGCAAAAAATGGGTTATAGTATAAACCTATTTTATAATAATCAATATAATGTAACTTCATTCCTAGAAATAAGAAAAAATCTAGGAAAAAAGTAAAAAAAGCACCACTTAAAAACGCTTGTATAAACTTGCTCATCGTATCCTCCTAACTTTAGTATTGTTTATTTTTAAAAGTTTTGATGGACTCTTTTCGCTAAGTCCATACTTGTCTTGTATTATTATATCAGCTTTAAGTTCACAGAATTTAAAGTCAAATTTTTTCCCACCTTCATTGGCTGATGTTGAATAGTTCCATTGTGCATTGCGTAAAATTTGAGAATGGAGTGTGCTCGGTGATATCCTAAAAGCTTTTCCCTTGATAATAAATGTGGTTTTTTTCGATTTACGAACTAAAGCTCTTTTTGATGGAGGAATTCTCTTTTTTGATGCATGTAATGCTTGTAAAGTAGAATAAACTTGTATAAATTGTTTAGAAGAGTCTCGAGATTTAATCTCACTGAGTTTAATCTTGTTTTGAGAAATAAAACCGACAGTGGTGTCGGTTTGTGTAAGTATCACACTTTTTATACTAGAAAGTCTTGAAGTGCTTTTGGGTTGGACCATGCGTCATCTTTCATTTCATCGAGCGCAAGAATTAAGGCTCGTGCTGCACTTAAAGTGGTGAAGTAAGGTATATTTCTTTTTAAAACTTCTTGGCGAATTACTATAGCATCTTTTTTAGATGTGTTGTTATCAGATGTATTGATAGCCATTGAAATTTCATCGTTTTTCATGCTGTCTTCAATATTTGGACGTCCTTCTGAAATTTTAAGGACTATCTCACATGCTATGTTTGCTTTTTCTAAAATAGACTGTGTCCCTTTCGTCGCAACAAGCTTAAAGCCATGTTTAACAAGACCACCTGCAATTTCTGCAGCGTGCGCTTTATCTGTATCTACAAAAGAAAGAAAACAAGTCCCTCCCATTGGAATTTTATTTCCAGCTGATAATTGTGCTTTGGCGAAACTAATACCAAAGTTTGAAGAAATCCCCATTACTTCACCAGTTGATTTCATCTCAGGACCAAGAACTAAATCAGCACCATAAAGTTTATGAAATGGAAAAACAGCTTCTTTGACAGAAACGTGACCTTTTAATTTTGGTTTTAAAAGACCATTGCTTTCTTCGACGATATTGTACTTATCATAAAATTCTAATGCACTTCTTAAGGAATGTCCAACCATTACACGCGTAGCAACTTTTGCAAGTGGCATACCAGTCGCTTTACTTACAAAAGGAACTGTACGAGAAGCTCTTGGATTTACTTCAATAAGATAAATTTCATTTTTATAGATTGCGTACTGCACATTCATGAGACCAACTACACCGAGATTAAGAGCGATAGTTTTCGTTTGTTGTTGCACTTTTTCTATCATGGCATCCGTTAAGTTTACAGGAGGAAGCGAACATGCTGAATCGCCAGAGTGAATTCCAGCTTCTTCGATATGTTGCATGACTGAACCTATATACACATCAGTGCCATCACAAATAGCATCCACATCAAGCTCAATCGCTTGGTCTAAAAATTTATCAATTAAAACAGGAGCTTCATTTGAAACAGAGATAGCAAGTGCCATATACTCGTTAAGTTCAGCTTCACTATATACGATTTTCATTCCACGTCCACCAAGAACGAAAGATGGACGAACCAATACTGGATATCCAAGCTTTTGTGCTATTGGAGCAGCTTCTTCTTTTTTTCTTGCTAAACCATTTTCAGGTTGCTTGAGCCCATTTTTAATAACAAAGTTTGAGAATTGTTCTCTATCTTCTGCTAAATCAATCACAGCAGATGGAGTTCCGGAGATCTTAGCACCAATTTTTGTAAGTGCATCTGCCAGTTTTAGCGGAGTTTGTCCGCCAAAGTGAACAATGATTCCATCAGGTTGCTCATTTTCAATCACTTCGCGCACATGTTCAAAATCAATTGGTTCAAAATAAAGTACATCCGAAGTGTCATAATCAGTTGAAACAGTTTCAGGATTACAGTTGTACATAATACACTCAATATCCATCTCTTTTAAGGCAAAAGCAGCGTGAACACAACAGTAATCAAACTCAATACCTTGACCGATTCTGTTTGGACCACCACCTAAAATGAGAACTTTTTGTTTATCGCTTATACGATTTTTTATATTTGGAAGTTTTGTAATGTTGGTTGTTGAATAAAGATAAGGCGTTAGAGCTTTAAATTCAGCAGAGCATGTATCCACCTCATTGAACTCTAGCGATACACCAAGAGCTTTTCTTTTTTCATAAACTTCATTTTCACTTACTTTATGACTTGAGTTTTTAAGTATGAGTTGCGCTATTCTTTTATCTGAAAAACCATCCACTTTAAGGTTACGCATAAGCTGTGCATCAAAAAGAACTTTATCGCTTATGCTATTTTCAGTTTCGACTATCTCTTGAAGTTGGTATAAAAACCATGGGTCAATCGAACATGCATCAAACATCTCTTCTATGCTCATCCCACGGCGAAACCCTTCAGCAACGTAGAGCATTCTATCTGCATTTGGACGACGAATTTCATGTTTTACAAACTCTTCATCGGCGTCTATCTCATCAAAGCCGCATAATCCTGTTTCAAGCGAGCAAAGAGCTTTTTGCATAGACTCCTTAAAAGTCCTTCCAATAGCCATTACTTCACCAACTGATTTCATACTCGTGCTTAGTGTACTGACAGCTTCTGGGAATTTCTCAAAGGTGAAACGGGGAATTTTTGTAACAACATAATCTATTACTGGCTCAAAAGATGCCGGTGTTCCTGTGATGTCATTTGTGATTTCATCAAGTGTGTATCCAACAGCAAGAAGTGTTGCAACTTTTGCAATAGGATACCCAGTGGCCTTAGATGCAAGTGCAGAAGAGCGAGATACACGAGGATTCATCTCAATTACTATCATTCTTCCAGTTTTTGGATCGATTGAAAATTGAACGTTTGATCCACCAGTATCTACACCGATTTCTCTAAGGATTGCAAAACTCGCGTCACGCATTCTTTGGTATTCTTTATCTGTGAGTGTAAGAGCAGGGGCAACAGTTATTGAGTCACCCGTATGTACACCCATAGGATCAAAGTTCTCAATCGTACAGACTATAATACAGTTGTCATTTTTATCTCGAATAACTTCCATCTCATATTCTTTCCAGCCAAGCATTGATTCCATGATTTCAATTTCATTTACAGGTGAAGCTGAAAGACCTTCTTGTGCTAGTTTTTTAAACTCTTCCATGTTATATGCCACGCCAGAACCACCACCAGCAAGGGTGAAAGAAGCTCTGCTGATTACTGGAAATCCGATTCTTTTTGCTACTTCAATCGCTTCTTCAACACTATAAGCATTATCGCTTTTTGGTAAATCCATACCGATTTTTATCATAGCTTCATTAAAAGCTGAACGGTCTTCACCTTTATGGATAGCTTCTGGAGTTGCTCCTAGAAATGTTATTCCATCAAGCATACCTTTTTCATACATTGATGTAGCAACATTGAGTGCAGTTTGCCCACCCATAGTTGGTAAAATTGCATCAACATTTTCTGCTTGAATGATTTTTGCAATCACATCTTCTTTGATTGGTTCGATGTAAGTTCTATCCGCAAATTCGGGATCAGTCATAATTGTTGCGGGATTAGAATTGATAAGGACTACACGGTATCCTAACTCTTTTAGGGTCTTAACTGCTTGAGTTCCAGAATAGTCAAATTCGCAAGCTTGACCAATAATAATAGGGCCAGAACCTATAAGTAAGATAGTGTTAATATCGGTGCGTTTTGGCATTTAAAACCCTCTAAATTATTTCATAAAATTTAGGGATTATAGCCAAAGAGCACTTAATAGAAGATAATAATTTTAATATTCAAAGGTATATATAAGAGACGCTAATCCAGAATACATATAATCGTCATTTACAATACTACTAGTAGTTGCTTGACTTGGAAGCTTGTCAACTCTTAAATTTACAAGCGCAGATACATTTTTTGTGAATGGATATTTAATATAAGTTTGCACGCCAAGTTGCATACCCGCTTTTGGTGAATAAGCTATTTGAGAACTTCGAGCAGCTTCTGCGTATCTAACTCCATAATAATAGTCTAAAAAATCTTTCGATTGATATTCAGCTATAAGACTTGGATAAAATGAAAAGTTTGCAACTTTAAAATCATATCCTAGTTCTGTTTTTATGATCCATGAATTGGATCTATTGAGTAAATCATGAAGTGCTATTATCTCTAAATATGCATCATGTTTTTGCATACTAAATGCTATACCACCTTCCCAAGAGTCTTTTCTTTCGTCCATTGCTGCTATATCTGAAGAATCATATCCAAAAGGTCTAGGTTGTGCAGTAAGAGAAAATCCCCATGAAAAATCATCAGTTTTTTCACCTAAAAAATAAAGACCAAGTCTCGTCCATCGTACATATAAAAGCCCATTGTCAAAAAAAACAACAGGTGAAGGAAGGACAACAGTGTCAACATTAGCATAAGGTTGGCTTTGTACATATGCGCCTGCACCTATAGTGATTTTTTGTTCCTCAGCGAAGAGTGAAATTGTAAAAATTAAGATTAAAGTGATGATGTGTTTCATTTGATATTCCTTATAAGATGAAAGTAACTTGGATCATTTGAGTTATAGTATGGCATAACCACCGCAGTTTGAAAACCTTGAGATTTAGTAGTTGAGATAACTTTTCCAACTTTTAAACCTTTGAAAAATATTGCATCCAATCCAGATGTGCTCACTTCATCTCCAGTATTTATAGTAAGCCAAGCGGGTATGTATTTCACAATAATATGTTCACTATTATTTCCTTGTGCAATCCCTGGTGCTAAAGAAGAACCAATACTTACTGCATAGGTACTTTTAATGTCTTTATTTAGAAGAACAATAGGACGATTATTTTTAGGGATTACAATTCCTGCTACTAATTCTTGGTACACTAAACCATATATTTTTGAACTGTTGTAATCCTTTATATCAATCCATAGTCGATTAAAGTTACCAAATTCTTCATAAGATAGAACACGTACAAGTTCGACTTGAGGATTTGTTTGAAGTTTTGATTTATTTGCTTCAAAAAGATCATTAATTTCAGATGCTAACTCTTGTATAATGAGGTGATTATTCTCGTAATTATCAAGTTTTTCATTAAGGATGCTAATTTGATCTGCTTGGTAAAAGTGCTTACTAAAACCTTTTTGAATCGTTTTTACAACTTTATGATAATTACTTTTTAAAAAAGAAGTAGACTCAATAAAAGGTGCTTGAATAGTATTTGTGTAGTAGAGCGCTCCCACTAAAAGTGAGATGAAAATAAATAAGAAGCTAAAGAGCTCTTTATTCATTATCGAAAAGTTCTTGGAGTAAGTCTATTTCTTCGAGTGCACGACCAGTTCCACGAGCAACAGCAAGTAAGGGCTCATCTGCAACATAAACAGGTATACGTACAATGTTAGAAAGGTATTTATCAAGTTGACGGATAAGTGCGCCACCACCAGTTAAGATAATACCGTGATTTACGATGTCTCCTGCTAAATCTGGAGGCATTTTTTCTAGTACATCTCTTAGTGCTTCAGCAATCTCACGAAGAGGGTCCTTCATCGCTTCCCTTGCATCTTCTGAAGTTAATTCAACTGAACTTAAAAGTCCTTCTACTTGATCTCTACCATTTACAATCATAGTTAATTCTTCTTCAAGAACAGCAGCAGTACCAATGTTTATTTTAATCTCTTCAGCTACACGTTCACCAATAAGAAGATTATATTTTTTTCTAACATAGGTGACAAGTGCTGCATCGATTTTATCACCAGCTGTACGAATAGATTTTGAAAGTACAAGACCTCCGAGAGAAACAACACCGATCTCAGTAGTACCACCACCGATATCAACAACTAAGTTCCCTTGAGGTTCACGAATATCTATTCCAGCACCAATAGCTGCCGCCATAGGTTCTTCTATAAGAAACACTTCACGAGCACCAGCACTAATAGCAGATTCACGAACAGCCTTACGTTCAACCTGCGTTAAACCATACGGTACACAAATAATAATTCTAGGACTGATTAATGAGGAACGACCATGCGCTTTTTCAATAAACTTTCTAATCATTTTCTCAGTCATATCAAAGTCGGCAATAACACCATCACGCATAGGACGGATAGCTCTAATATTTCCTGGAGTTTTACCAACCATATCTTTTGCTTCCTGTCCAACTGCAAGGACACGTGATTGCCCATATTTTTCAGTTTTTACAGCAACAACAGAGGGTTCATTAATGATAATTCCTCTACCTTTTGCAATAACAATTGTGTTTGCAGTTCCTAAATCTATGGCTAGGTCATTTGAGAAAAGTCCTATTATTTTGTTAAATATCATATTTGTACCTTCATTTTATTTATGCTGTTTTTTTTGTTTGTTTCTTGATGTACACAGGTGTTTCACCTTTTTCAATTACATCTTTAGTGATGAGTACTTCATAGCCATTGTATTCTGGAAGTTCATACATAACATCAATCATATTTTCTTCTAAAATTGCACGAAGACCGCGAGCGCCTGTTTTTCTTTTAATTGCTTTGGTTGCAATTGCACGAAGTGCATCTTCTTCAAAGTTTAGTTCAACTTCATCGATAGAGAAAAGTTTTTTGTATTGTTTGATTAAAGAGTTTTTTGGTTCAGTTAAAATACGTACCATATCATCTTCTGTAATCTCGTTTAGTGAAGCAATGATTGGTAAACGACCAACAAGTTCAGGGATAAGACCGTAAGAGACTAAATCATCAGGTTCTACCATATCGTATGTTGTTTTTTGCTCTTCTTTACTTTTCTTTTCATGGCCAAAGCCGAGAATATTTTCGCCTTGCTTTTTCTTAAGAATTTCACCAAGACCATCAAATGCACCACCACAGATAAATAGTATACCAGTTGTATCTATAGAAGTAAACTCTTGATTAGGATGTTTGCGTCCACCTTTTGGTGGAATGTTTACTTGCGCACCTTCTATGATTTTTAAAAGAGCTTGTTGCACACCTTCACCGGATACATCCCGTGTGATAGAACGGTTTTCACTCATACGAGAGATTTTATCTACTTCATCAATAAATACAATTCCTTGTTGTGCACGTTCTATATCTCCATCAGCTGCTTGAAGAAGTTTTGTTAAGATATTTTCTACATCTTCACCAACATAACCAGCCTCTGTAAGACTTGTTGCATCGGCTATAGCGATAGGTACGTTTAGAACTCTGGCAATAGTTTGAGCCATAAGAGTTTTACCAGAACCAGTTGGCCCTATAAGAAGTACATTTGATTTTGCAATCTCTGTCTCATCATCTTCCATATTAGTATTTTTAAAAATTCTTTTATAATGGTTGTATACAGCAACACTAACAAGTTTTCTAGCTCTTTCTTGACCTATGATATATTGAGATAAAAAGTTATTTAATTCTTTTGGAGTCATCAAGGTAGTGACTGCATCGATTAATTCTTTAGACTCATTTGTATGAATGTTTTGCTCGTCTCCAAACATGATTTTATATGCTGAAGTTACACAGTTTTTACAAATATATACGCCATTCCCAGCTATTAGAGGATTTATATCACTCTCTAGGGCATCACAAAAGCTACAATGTCTATTTATCATTTAAGCTCCTTTCTCATCATTAATTTTTTTTCTCTCAAAAGGAATTCCTCTTTTTGTAGTTAATACAAAATTACATAAATCTTTAACATGCTTATTTGAACTTTCACTCATAATCTGACTTGCAGTATCTTTAAGTGCTTTTCCGGATTCAAATAAATCCCTATAAGCAGATTTAAGCGCATTAATATCATCACGTTCAAGATGACGTCTTAGTCCCGTAAGGTTGAGACCTCTTAGACCTGCTCGATTACCCTCCGCCATACAAAATGGCGGGATATCTTGAGATAGGGCTGAAGCACCGCCAATCATTGCATATTTTCCAATATGAACAAATTGGTGAATTGGTGTCATACCACCAACTACGGCAAAATCTTCTACTATGACATGTCCAGCTAAGGTTGCAGCATTGGCGAATATACAATTATTACCGATAATTACATCATGTCCAAGGTGAACATAGCCCATAAAAAGATTGTTATTTCCAACTACAGTTTTACTTCCACCACCCTCTGTTCCAGGGTTAAAAAGGGTAAATTCTCTAATTGTGTTGTTGTCCCCAATGATGAGTTCAACTTCTTCACCGTTAAATTTTAAATCTTGAGGGATAGAACCAATAGCTGCGTGAGAGAATATTTTATTATTCTTTCCTATAGTAGTTTTCCCATAGATACAGGTATTATGCGCGATTGTAGTACCTGCGCCAATAGTAGCTTCTTTTGAGATAAAACAAAATGCAGCAATTTCTACATTTTCTCCAATAATAGCACCATCTTCAATGATAGCCTGAGGTGAAATTTTTGAACTCATAGTGTAGCCTTTTGCCTATTTATCTACGATCATAGCTTTAAACTCAGCTTCTGATACCATTTTATCATCAACAAAAGCCTCGCCTTTGAGTACCCAGATAGAACCTTTTTGCTTTATAACACTAATGCGATATTCAAGTTTATCACCTGGCTTCACAGGTGCACGGAACTTCGCTTTGTCGATACTCATAAAATAAACAACTTTTTGAGCAGCTTCTTCTTTTGTCATATCCATACTTTGAAATGCCAAGATACCACCAGCTTGCGCCATACCTTCAAGAATCATAACACCTGGATAGATTGGATGCCCGGGGAAGTGTCCTTGAAATACATTTTCACTAATACTTACATTTTTGTAACCAATTAATGTTTCGTTTTTTACAATATCTGTAATCCTGTCAACGAGTAAAAAAGGGTAACGGTGTGGGATTATCTCTTGAATTTCAACAACATCCATAATCATAAGCAAGGCCTTGTAATAATTTTTTGTATTTTACCCTAATTTATATTATAAAATGATTAGCTTTTCTTTTACATCCTCATAGGTTTTTGCATCTAAAGAGATAGTGAGTTTTGAATCTAGGATTGTTTGGACTACGATTATTGGGGTTAAATCATAGTGAGATGTAAGTAAAGAAGACCTTATCTGGAGTTCTTCTTCAAAGTCTGGAGCATTAAATATGAGTTCATTTACAGTATCGTATTTTTTACTTGAAAGGGAATTAAAATGTTCTAATGTAATAAATTTTACCTCTTCACGATTAAAATAATGAACATTTTTATCCTCAAATTCTATACGGCCTTGTGCTTGTTTTCTTGGTAGAGTAGAGTAAGAAAGTGCATATGCCGGAATTACTTCATTTTTCCCTTTTATCAGTTTAAAAGAGAATTGTCTATAGTTTAAAAATTTTTGCTTTATGATTTTATATGCAATCTCTTTTTCATCAAGTTGCATTCTATATTTGTACATCTCAAGACGCTCTTCGATTGAAGCAGGGAGGATAGTGTGAGAAATACTTGAAAACATTTCATCCATTAAACGGTCTTGTTGCTCTCTTTGCATAGTTAGACCAAAGATACATCCGCAATAATCTTGACGATAAAGTTGTTCTTCTTTTGTTACACGGCTTTGATCTTGAGTTCCACCATCAGCTCTATAATCCACTGCAATAAATTCAACACCGTTTTTTTCATAAAAAGCATCGCCTACACGTTTGAGTTGTTCTTGAGACTTTAAAGGACTGACTAGCAGAGTTGTAGTGATTTTATCTTCACCGAGTTCTAAGGCTTTTTCAGCGCTTACAGAAAATCTTTTATCAAAACAAACCTCACATCGTGCACCTTTTTCAGGTTCCTTTTCTAAGCCTCTTACAGCTTGAAGCCAGTTTTCATAATCGTATGGGCCTTCAAGCACTTCAATGCCAAGTTTTTTACAAGAGCGTTGTACATCTAAAAGCCGAAGTTGATACTCTGAGTAAGGATGAATATTCGGATCATAAAAAAAGCCCGTAAGCTTCTCTTTGGGATAATCACGTTGTAGTTTTTCTAAAAAGAAGTGTGAGTCCACACTGCAACAAATGTGCACAAGCATTAACTTACTTTACTCCGTTTCTTCTGAAGCTATTTCTTCATTGTGAATCGGTTTCATAGCAGGGAAAAGGAGAACATCGCGTATACTATGCTCATTAGTAAGCAACATTACAAGTCTGTCTATTCCTATACCTTGACCAGCTGTCGGCGCCATACCATAGCTAAGTGCATCTATGAAGTCTTCATCCATCTCGTGTGCTTCGTCATCACCCGCATCTTTAGCATCCACTTGAGCTTTAAATCTTTCATATTGATCGATTGGATCATTAAGCTCTGAAAATGCATTTGCAATCTCTCGACCGGCAATGAAAAGCTCAAATCTTTCCGTGATAGCTGGATTTGCATCGCTTCTTCTTGCTAATGGTGAAATCTCTACAGGATACTCAGTGATAAACGTAGGGTCTATAAGCTTTTTTTCAACAAATGCATCAAAGAGTTCACCTTGAAGTTGACCAAGATTCATCCCTGGTTTAACAGTAATATTTTTTGATTTAAGATAAGCGACAATAGAGTCTTTTGTCTTACAAGACTCTGCAGGAACTCCACCAATAGTTGTAAGTGACTCAATCAAAGGAATCTCTTGAAAATTTTCAAAATTTACTTCCATATCCGAGTATGGAAGAAGAGTTGGTAAGTTTAGATGTTCAAAAAGATAAGCGAAATATTCTTTAGTTATTTTGATTAAATCTTTATACGTTTTGTATGCCCAATAAAATTCAATAGAAGTGAATTCTGGATTGTGTGTAGCGTCCATACCTTCATTTCTGAAGTTACGGTTGATTTCAAATACAGCCTCAAATCCACCAACTATTAAACGTTTAAGATAAAGCTCCGGAGCAATTCTTAAATATCTGTCAATTCCAAGAGCGTTATGGTGTGTAACGAACGGCTTTGCATTCGCTCCACCGGCAATTGGATGCATCATTGGAGTTTCTACTTCTAAGAAACCTTTATCTTCAAAAAAACGTCGTGTTAATGAGATAACACGTGAGCGAATTTGAAAAGTTTTTCTTACATCAGTATTCATAATAAGATCTAAATATCTTTTTCTATATCGAATCTCTTTATCAGTTACTCCGTGAAATTTTTCAGGAAGTGGTGAAATAGCTTTTGTTAAAAGTCTAAATTCTGAACAATGCAGTGAAAGTTCGCCTTGTCCAGTCACAAATGGAAAGCCGGATACTTCAACAATATCTCCAACTTCGATGAGTTTTTTAAAGATGTTGTTATAAAAACCTTCGGGGAGGTGATCTCTTGTCACATATACTTGCAGCATTCCGCTTTCATCTTCTATCTTGATAAAACTTGCTTTTCCCATAATCCTGAAAAATTTGATACGTCCACTAAGTATATAGTGACGTTTTTCGTCTCTTTTTTCTTCTTTATGTTCAATATCTGAATTTACATTCATGAATTTTTGTATAGTTGTATTTCTTTTAGAGTCGTTTGCGTAAGGGTTGATCCCTTCTGCTCTTAGTAACTCTGCTTTTTCTATTCTTTGTTGAACGAATTTGTTTTCAAAAGCCAATGCGTATTCCTTGTGTAAATATTTAATGTATTATTTTATTTTTGACATTTCTTGCAGATTCCATAAATCTGCATTGAATGATCAGAGATTTTAAAACCAAGTTTTGCAGCAATAGAATCTTGGCGCTTTTCTATCTCTTCGTCTACAAACTCTGTTATATCCCCGCATGAAGTACATATCATATGATCGTGATGCTCTTTTGCACCTAGTTCATACTTCTTACCTTGTGCGCCAAAAGATAACGAGGTAACCATTTGTGAGTCTTCAAGCAGTGTCAACGTTCTATAAACAGTGGCAATCCCTATTTTTAAATCAGGAAAGTTATTTTGAAGTAAATGGTGAAGAGATTCTGGTGTTAAGTGCTCATCAGATTTATAAAGTGTTTGAAGTATGACTTCTCTTTGTATAGTAAACTTAAGTGCATTATTTTTTAGTAAATTTTTAAAGTCATTTAATAGTTGTTTGTACTCGATGGTTTTGTCGTTAAAGTCTGTGTTTATAGTAGGCATTATGAATCACTTTTTTTGAGTATATCTTGAGTAATTTTTGGCATAGATTTTTGAATCTCTTGGAGAATATCATTGGATATATCTGCTGATGCATTACTAACAACTTTTTTAGCGGTTTCTTCTATGTTTTCACCTATCTCAACTGGGTCTAGCTTCATGATATAAGCACCTGTTTTGGTTAAAATTGGGAATAAATAACTTGTACTTAGGGCACTCTCATCGATTGAAGACTTCACGGCTTTAATATTATAAGCTGCATGGGCAATAACAGCTGCAATAAAAAAGAATTTACTCGCACCAAATACAAAACCTAAAATTTGATCAAATCCACCAAATCCACTCAGAGACGAGAGCTTTTTGAAAATTTGTCCAACCCCAATCATTAGAAGCCAGAATATTGCAAGGGTGGTTAGAAAACCTGTGAAATTAATAGCTGAATCATTATCAAAATTAAATATAAGATTACTTAAAAAAGTACCAACATCGTTTGCAAGTCTTGAAGCAATAAAAATACCACCTATAATTCCAATAAGTCCAAAAAATTCTTTAAAAAATCCGTTGATTATACCTTTGAGTCCAAGAAAAAGTATAACAATAGATACTATGATGTCAAAATAATTAATTTCCATCAGCTAGATCCATTCGAATTGTATTTTTACCCTCGTGCTTTGCTCTGTATAAGGATTTATCTGCGCGTGATAGCACTGAATCTGGAGTATCCTCACTCGTGAGGATTGTAGAGCCTATACTAGCTGTGACATGTATGTTATTACCTTTATAAAATAGTTTGTTTTTATTAAGAATTTCAAGAATTCTAGAAAGAATTTTTTTGCAATGCTCTGAATCGATACGATTGAGGATAAGTACAAATTCTTCACCACCATATCTAAACACTTTATCTCCATCCCGAAGTGTTTTTTTCAAAATATTTGCAATGAAAATTAGGATTTTATCTCCAGCTACATGTCCATACGTATCGTTTATGATTTTAAAATCATCAAGATCAAGCATAACAAGGTGAAGTTCATAAGAAATATCTTTTTTTACACACAAATTACTAAGATAAGTCCCAAGAGCACGCCGATTAAATACTTTTGTTAGTGAGTCGATATTGGAGTCTTTTTCGAGTTTTTGCACTTGAGAACTAAGCTTTGAGATAATCTCGTTTGCTTTTTTTATCTCATCCATCATGTGTGTTTGGATTTCACTAAACTTTTCGGTCATATCAGAAATATTTATGGTATTTTCATCTGTATAGTTATTGAGTGTCTCTTCGTGCATCTGTGATAGTTTTTCAAATCTTTCATTTGTATGTTGGTATGATGAAATACTTTTATTAGCGATTTCTTTGTAAGCATTGTTAAAAGCTGATTTAGCGTGTTCTATAGAATCTATTTGTTTGTCATCTAGATGAGATACTACATCAATTGCATCCCTTAAATAGGCTACGACATGTTCTTTGTCTGCACAATCTTGACAATCTATATTCTCAAGTAAGTTTTCATACATTTGTGTTACGAGAGATTTTAAATCATCTTTTTTCATTGTCTCATGTCCTATAAAATATTACGCCATTATACATTAGTAAGCATAAAAAAAACTTGTAAGTGTTTTTACTGTACTAATATGTTATTAAAATGTAACTATTTATGTTTAAAATACCTCTATTATAAGTGCTAATTTAAGTACTTTTAGATAAAATGCAAAAAATTTACAATAATAAGGTCTTACTATGAGTATTTGGAGTCCAT
>ERZ889078.1533-NODE-1533-length-18079-cov-11.950289_pt1 | contig 18079 bp, 12 predicted proteins | sample MGYA00521266_ERZ889078 | MGnify/ENA primary metagenome ERZ889078 (study PRJEB32303, sample SAMEA104408618) | aquatic metagenome | biome: Brackish water; feature: Pelagic; material: water | place: Baltic Sea | collected 2014-06-16T06:34:00 | depth 76,534 m ...
GCTCAACACCGACTATATTTCATTCGATATTCTTCCCTACAATGATGCCCTGAATATGTTCGAGTTCAAAGTGAGCCCGGGCAATCTGCAGAGCGATACAAAATACTCACCTGTAGGTCAGGATGTTAACTGGGATGCCGTATGGGAATCAGCTTCCAGGATCACTGATGAGGGATGGGTTACAGAGGTTAAAATTCCCTATTCCGCTCTTCGTTTCACTAAGGCTAAAGAACAGGTATGGGGCATCAACATGTGGAGGCATGTTCGGCGATACCAGTCGTGGTCGACCTGGTGTTTTGTTGACAACAAAGTCAGGGAGCTATTTAACTATTACGGCGAAGTCACAGGTATCCTTGATGTAGATCCACCGGTCAGACTCTCCTTTTCCCCTTACCTGACAGGATATGTTGAGAAAAATCCTGACAACACCAAATGGTCGTGGCTTCTCAGAGGTGGCATGGATGTAAAATTCGGAATCAATGATAGCTATACCCTCGACATGATGCTTATTCCTGATTTCGGACAGGTTCAATCTGACGACATCATCCTGAACCTCTCCCCTTTTGAGGTCAGATATGACGAGAAGCGGCAGTTCTTTACCGAAGGGACAGAGTTGTTCGATAAATGTGAAATTTTTTATACCCGTCGTGTAGGAGCGTTTCCCCGGGATTATGGGAGCGCATGGGATAGTCTTGGCCCATTGGTCACCGGTATCGTATCTCCGTCTCAAAACCCAGCGGAAAGTTCCAGTATGAGGTATTTCGTGATGCAATGGATAACAAATACAATCCAAACGACATGGGCTTCCTGACCAATAACAATGAAGATTTCAATTATGTAAGTCTGGCTTACAACACGTTCGACCCTTTCTGGAAAATCAACAGAACCCAAACTTACTTGTATACATTCTACAGCACCCTCAATACACCAAATAAATTCATGGATCTTCGGTTTGAACTGAACCATTACACACAATTCACAACCTTCTGGGCTATATATCTGGAGGGGGGACTCCATCCATTGGGATCTCACGACTTTTATGAACCGAGGGTTTGGGGATATGTCTACAAGCGCCCGCTCTCTTATGATTTCACCTGGAACGTGGCTACAGACCTGAGAAAACCCTTCCGGATCTATACCAGCATATCGGTCACCAATCATCCTGGTAACAAGAATTTCTCTTATGACATCGGGCTGGTTCCCCGTATCCGGTTCAGCGACAGGTTCACCATAACCGTGAATTCCAGCTACACGAAAGATTTGAATGACAATGGCTGGGTTGATACACGTTATGATTCGTTGAACAATCCGACCATCTATTTTGGCAGACGGGATATCTCTACCATCAACAATATCCTGAGTGCCAGCTATATCTTCAATACGAAAATTTCCCTGTCTCTCAGAGTCCGCCACTACTGGTCAAAAGTCAACTACCTGGATTATTATTCACTGAACAGTGATGGTGATCTCAAGCCAAACAACTACTGGCAGGATCATAATATCAACTTCAACGCATTTTCTACCGATTTGCAGTTTATATGGTACTTTGCTCCGGGAAGCGAGTTGAGTGTTGTTTGGAAAAACTATATCATGACTATGGGCGACAAGTTAGACAAGGATTATATTGCGGCCATCCAGACAACTTTCAATGCACCTCAAACCAACAGTTTCTCTGTCAGGATACTCTATTACCTGGATTATCTCTTCATCAGGAAGGTTTTTTCCAAAAAACAGAGCCGGCAGAATAAGCTATAAAGTTATATATCCAGGGAGATCTCCTAAATATTCCATGAGATCTCCCTTACCTCTTCAATGATCTCCTTTCCGCTCTTAGGTTTTTTCCAGGAGATCCCTCCCCAAATCATCACCAGGAGTGAAAAGATAAAAACGATCAAAAGTACGTATTGGTTGATCACATCTGATAAGAGCGCGGTTGGGATGCTAAGAAACAACAGAATGTTAATGAGTCCGCGAGGTGCAATAAAGACTTCAGGTGTGATCCTGCCTTTTGACATAATCCGTAAGTAGGCGAAACGGATGGCAAAGATGATCACGACAATGATGGTCCCCCAGATTAGCAGCCAGGGATTGCCCATTTTACTCACCACTATCGTAAATCCGAATATCAGGAAGAAAAAGGTGCGAATCAGGAATGCCGATTCGCCTGTAAGCAGCTGAAGTTGTTTAAGATTAACATCCACCTGTTCATGATCCAGGAATTTACGGATCCGACGTGGAAAGAGGGTTCGGCTGTTTGCCATAAAGAGGCCAAAGAAGAATACCATCATCAGGGATGAGATGTGGAACATTTTCCCCAGTGCATAAAGTATTATCAGAACGGCAATGGGAAGAAAGTACTTGATCTTATGCTCTATCCGGTGGAGTAGTTTGATCAGGAGGAAGGAGCAAACCACTGTAACAGCGAGTACCAGAATGGTCTCAATTCCGAAATAAACAAGGATCTCAGGTCCAAATGTCCGGTTTGCGAGGACATGATTGAACAGAATGATCCCGATGATATCGGAAAAACTGGATTCATAGATGATGAATTCACGTTTGCTTGTTGCGAATCCCATTGAGCTTGGAATGGCTACTGCACTGCTGATGATGGAAAGAGGAATTGCATTCACAATGCTGATATAGAGTTTCATGTGAAACCCGTAGTAAAACAGAATTGTCAAAGCGGTAACCGTAAGGAGCATGATAATCAAAGAAGAAAAAAATGCCCGGATGATAAGTCCGAGTTTTTCACGTTCAGTCGATAGCTCGAGCGCTCCTTCCAATACGATGAGAATCAGCCCGATAGAACCCAGAGTAGGAAGAATATCTTCTAATACAGGAAATGTCAGCCCTTCTGCATCGGTATAAAGGCGAACAAGGATCCCGATCAGCACCAGGAGGATGACCGACGGGAATTTTGTCCTTTTTGCAAGCAGATCAAACAGGTAAGAGAAGATCGTGATCAAACCTAAACCAAGCAGAACCCATTCAGTCTGAATATCCATTACTATTTTATTCAGGAGTAAAAGTAATAAATTATCCGGTTGCCTTGTCTTTGGGATTCTTTGCCGACCCGGAAAAGGGGTTAGTAGATTTTTATTTCAGAAAAGAGTCCAAACGTGTACTTTCGCCCTCTGATGCAACTATCGAACCTCAAAAACATTTACCGGATCCTGATTCCTTTGTTGATTCTTGTAATTGTTAGTTGCGTACCGGAAGAGGAGCGGCAACATGAAACCGGGTATGTAGAGTCGTTGAAGATGATCCATGCTGAAGCCTTCTTTCATCAGGGTCTTAGAGGTAAAGGCGTCAAGATTGGTGTGCTGGATATCGGTTTCGCCGGGATCAACACCGATACCTCTCTCGCTCACATGAGAAGAGACAACCAGATCCTGTTTGTCAGGGACCTTATTCCCCATCATCCGACAAATATGTTCAGACACAGCCATGGGACCCAGGTTATAAAATACATTGCAGGTGTTTATCCGGATGATACTGTTTATGGTGGAAGTTTCGCCCGTGAAGCTAATTTCTACCTACTGAGGCCTGCTGGTGGCGTGGGGGCTAAAGAGGATGCCCGCAAAGACGAGATGAACATCGATACCGCATTTATGATCCTGGATTCCCTCGGCGTAAGGCTGGTCAATATGTCTATCGGCTTCTGGAATGAATATACCAAAGAGGATGAAAACTACTCGGCCGATCAGATGGATGGGCGAACAACCGCGATCTCCCGTATCTGTCAGAAATGGGCTGAAAAGGGGATGATCATTGTCAACAGTGCCGGAAATACCGGAGAGTATGCGTGGCGCATCATCTGGGCCCCTGCCGATGCTCCCGGTGTGATTGCTGTTGGTGGCGACCGCTTTACGGATAAAGTTTTCAAAGCCAGTTACAGCGGGATGGGAAACCCGGATGTTCCATTTGTCAAACCCGATCTGATCACCTATACACCGTGGGGCACCTCTTTCTCAGCCCCTGTGGTGACCGGCATCATTGCCTGCATGCTACAGAAAGACAGCACTCTGACCGCAGGAGAGGTGATGGAGATCCTGCAGAAATCGGGGACACTCTATCCCTATCCGAATACCTATGTGGGATATGGCATCCCCGATGCAAGAAAGATCCTCGCCCTGATTGACAACCCGGATACATCGTTCACCGGTGTAACAGCAGTCAGGGTTCGCGATGACAAGTTCATACTTCATACGTCAAGTAAGAATATAGTAGTGTTTGACAAAACAGACTCTATAAGAGTCAGACACCAGGAGATTTGTGAGGCTTCCGACAATGCCCTTGTTCTGAAACGAAAACGAAATACGCCACGCACAACTGTTACCATTGGCCTTGATGAAGTGTGGGAGATATTCTGGGAGAAGGAGAACAACAATTGATGATAACCGGCTCATGACTGCAGATATCGAGAAATACCAGCAATTCGTATAATTTCAATGGAATCTTGTCTTCTTCGACCTATTTTTGAACAAATATCCCCTATTATGAGACTCTTTCTACGTTTTTCCCTCGTTGTCTTATCCATATTGATACTGGGACCAGGAGTTTTTACCCAGGAACTGGATGATGGCCCAAGAGTACATCTCAACCCTGTACTATTTGAAAATCCTGATACTTATCACAACCCCCTTAACCCGGTGATAGAGGCTTGTGTGAACGAAGTTAACTCAGACAGCATCAGGGCAACACTACTGCATCTTCAAAATTATGGAACCCGGTTTCTCCTCCAGGAAAACCGCAAAGAGATCGCTGAGTGGATTGCCGGGAAATTCATTTCCTATGGATTTACCGACGTGGTTCTTGACTCCTTCCTTTGTTACGTAAACTGGGGTGGTATCTTCGTTGACACGCTATGGCAATACAATATCGTTGCCACCCTCACAGGCCAGAGCGCCCCTGATGAGATATATGTCGTTGGCGGACATTATGACGCCATTGTTCTTGCCACACCCGATTCGGCTCCCGGTGCCGATGATAACGGATCAGGCACCGTTGCCACAATGGAGATAGCACGGGTGATGAAGCAGAAGGACTATCAACCCGAATCCACTATTAAATTCTGTCTGTTTGCAGCAGAAGAACTCGGCCTTTTCGGGTCCCGCTATCAGGCCCAAAAAGCTTATGAAACGGGAGAAGATATCCGCTTTATGCTTAACATGGATATGATTTCGAACAATCCCGACAGTCTGAACCGGGTAATGATCTTCAGGTATCAGTACGCTGAATGGGCCAGCATCCTTGCTGCTTCCGTAATCGAGCAATATACCTCACTGGAACCCTATTTCTCTGGTCAATGGAACAGTGCAGGGTCAGATTCAAGAGGTTACTGGGAATGGGGATTCCCGCCTACTTATCTTGAAGAGTATAACTTCAGTCCAAACTGGCACAAACATACTGATATCATTGAAAACTGCAACATCGACTACTGTGCTGAGATAACCCGGGGTGCATGTGCAATCCTCATGTCACAACAGTTTCTCCCATACCCGCAGGGGCTTTTCGCAACATCATCCAGGGAACACATCACAATATCATGGGAGCCTGTTGAGAATGCATTGGTTGAGGGCTTTAACCTATACAGGTCAGAATCCTTGAATGGAGAGTTCGCAAAAATCAATCCTGCATTGATTGCAGATACGTTTTATCTGGAAACTCCTTCACACACCGGGATAGAATATTATTATTATTTAACTGTTGTAAACAGTCTGGGAGAGGAGAGCATGCCCTCTTCAAAGGTTTGGGGAGCCCGGTTTGGATTTACCGATACCCTTCTGGTGGTTTCAGCTTTGAATCAAGCTGATGTGACCCCCGACAGTATTTACCAGTTTTATGCATCTGTTCTCGATTCCATACCTTTTACCTGGTTTGATCTCAATGCCACAAACCAACTTGATCTGGGAACGCTCGCCAGCCATCAGAATGTACTCTGGCTGCAGAACGGCTTCACTGCCGCCACTCCAACCGATACACTCGGTATTAATCTATACTCTTTCTTCATGAATGGTGGGAATATGTTTGTATCCGGGTTTTTACCATCCCATTACTGGGCCAATAATTCCACCTATCCATTTCACTTTCCGGAAACCTATTTTATCTCCCACTTTTTCAAAGTCGACAGCGTAGATAAACAGGTTAACTCGATCATGTACCAGGCTTATCCTTCTGCAGATGATTATGATACTCTCCGTGTGGATCCTGCTAAGGAGCTGACCTCGGAGTTACCCGGTGAGCTTTACAACATTGAAGTGTTTGCCCCAACACCGGAAGGTAAAGTGATTTACCGCTTCAATTCGCATTATCCCCCAACCGGCAATATGGGGAAGATGCAGGATCGTCCTGTGGCTATTGAATATATGGGCGATGATTTCAAGACCATCTTCATGAGTTTTCCACTTTATTATCTTGACACAAACGATGCCCGGAACCTCATGCGGTATATAATAAAATACAAATTCGGCCATCCAACCGGGATCCCGTTTGCAGCCCAGCCTACTGATGTGATCTTGTTCCAGAATTTCCCTAATCCATTTTCGGATCATACCACGATCCCGTTCATGGTTGACACTCCAACACATGTGAACCTTTCGATCTATTCCCTTCAGGGTATACAAGTAGCTGAACTGAACAACAGCCATCTTGAATCCGGGTATTACACTATTAACTTCTCCTCAAGTTGTCTTCCGTCGGGCCTCTACCAGGTGGTCCTCAAAACAAAACGTTCTTTATATACACGGAAGATTGTACTGATTAGATGATGAGGTAGTCTGGTGCACTCAAAGCCGGCTGTCAGTCTGATAGCCGGCTTTTTTTTTGCGCTTCTCTTTTTGTACATTCGCAGGTCAATTCTAAGATCACATGTCAGGTGTCAGCATAAAGGGGAAAACGAGCGGTTTCGGGACTGCTCCTGTGTTTTTTACCGCTATCGCCACTATTTTAGGCGCTATTCTCTTTCTGAGATTTGGGTTTGCAATTGGTACTCTCGGATTCTGGGGCGGCATCATGATTATCATCCTGGCACATCTGGTAACCATCCCTACTGCACTGGCCATCTCCGAACTGGCTACCAACAAACGGGTGGAAGGAGGCGGGGAATATTTCATCATCTCCCGGTCGTTTGGACTGAATATAGGCGCCACCATTGGATTCGCGCTGTTTTTCTCTCAAGCTATCAGCATTGCTTTTTATGTGATTGCCTTCACTGAAGCCTTCGAACCTTTTTTTAACTGGGTTCAAACAAGGTATGATGTCATCCTTCCCAGGCAGGTGATCAGTGTTCCTGTAATGCTCCTGCTATCTCTCCTGTTGATTCTGCGTGGCGCTAACATAGGCATCAAGGCACTCTATGCTGTAGTTAGTCTTCTGGGTGTATCCCTGGTCCTCTTTTTTGCCGGCAGCACCGACTACTCCACCACCACAGGGTTCACCCTTGGAAATGCACAGTTCAGGAATACTGATGACTTTTTCTACGTTTTCGCCATTGTTTTTCCCGCGTTTACCGGGATGACAGCAGGAGTTGGGCTATCGGGAGACCTGAAAAATCCTGCCCGTTCGATTCCAATGGGAACCATTGGGGCCACGTTGATAGGGATGATCGTGTATGTATTCATCATATACAAGCTAACGGTATCGGCCTCTCCGGAAGACCTCGTCAATAATCAGCTGATCATGAGTAAGATAGCGATTGGAGGAGCCATTATCATCCCCCTTGGACTGGCTGCATCCACCCTATCTTCCGCTATTGGTTCGGCTATGATTGCTCCCCGCACTCTCCAGGCACTGGGAGGGGATCAGTCGTTTCCAATGAAACGGGTCAACAATTTCCTCGGCCGTGGGCGTCACCAGGACGGTGAACCCCAGAACGCCTCCATCGTGGCATGTACAATTGCTATGTTCTTCGTGTTACTTGGAAATGTAAATGCTGTGGCAGAAGTGATCTCCATGTTTTTCCTCGTTACCTATGGCTCTCTGAATCTTATCTCCTTTCTCAACCATTTTGGCTCTTCTCCATCCTACCGGCCCTCCTTTAAATCCAAATGGTATATTTCCCTGATCGGATTTGTTGTCTCTATCTGGGTGATGTTCAAAATCAATACCCCATACGCCCTGTCTGCCTACCTGATCATGGTCATCATCTACCTGATTATCAACTACTATCATAAGGACAGGAAGGGATTGGAAGCCATCTTCACCAACTCCATTTTCCAGATGAGCCGGAACCTGCAGGTTTACCTGCAAAAAAGCAGGAAAAGCCAAACCAACCATGAATGGCGTCCAAGTGCTATCTGCATCTCCCAACACTCTTTTGAACGCCGGACGGCATTCAATTTCCTGAACTGGATCTCATATAAATATGGTTTCGGGACTTATATCCATCGCATTGATGGTTATTATTCGCGCCAATCACATCTTCAGTCGAAACATGAGATGCAGCGGTTACTGAGGTTGTTCGACACTGTTAGCAACCATGTTTACATCGACACGATCATCTCTCCCTCCTACTCTTCAGCTATTGTCACAGCCATACAGGTTCCGGGCATCGCAGGGATGGAGAACAACATGGTAATCTTCGAATTTGACAAAGAGAACCCTACGAACTTATCGGATATAGTGGACAACTTTGGCCTGGTTAATTCAGGGGAATTTGATATCTGTATAGTTGGAAGCTCACGCCGTGAGATCAACACCAAGGGCGATCTTCATCTTTGGATTCACAGCAGTTTCGAAGAGAATGCCAACCTGATGATTCTCCTTGGGTTTATCATCCTTGGTCATTCCGACTGGCAGAAATCAACCATTAAAATCTTTGAGATCTGCAAACCTGAAAGGGTGGAAGAGAACCGCGAGAAGATGGAGAACCTTATCAAGACAGGGCGTTTACCTATAACAAGGAAAAATATTGAGATCATCCTGGATGTCCCTGAAGTCAGCAAAAAAGATTTGATCAATCAAAAATCGGCTGATGCCGGTCTGACCATGATCGGCTTCGGGAAGGATACGTTGAAGCATAAGGAGACTGAACTATTTTCAGGTTACGACGCTCTTGGAACGGTCATCTTTGTCCATGCACACGGTCCTATGGAGATTGAATAGCCTCATCGCTGATCACCTTCCCATCCTCCACCTGGATTACCCTCCGGGCTTTATTCACCACCCGTTGATCGTGCGTGGAGAAAATGAATGTAATGTTCTCCTCCCGGTTCAGCTTCTCCATGATATCCAGTAAATTGCTTGTCGACTTTGAATCAAGGTTGGCAGTAGGTTCATCGGCCAGGATAAATTTTGGTTTCGATGCCAGTGCGCGGGCAACGGCCACGCGTTGTTGCTCACCACCGGAGAGTTTGTTGGGACGGCTGTTCAACCGATCTCCCAAGCCTACCGATTTCAGCAACTCAACAGTTCGGGAGTGACGTTTATCCTTGTCGTACCCCTGCAGACTCATGATGAATTCTACATTCTCATAGGCAGTCAGGACTGGGATCAAGTTGTAGGATTGAAAGACAAAACCAATGTTGTTCAACCGGAAATTGATCAACTTACGACTTGAGAGCTCGCCAATATTTACTCCATCTATCCGGATAGAACCTTCCGAAGGTACATCCAATCCGCCAATTAGATTCAGGAGGGTTGTTTTCCCACTTCCGGATGGTCCTACAATAGCTGCAAATTCTCCCTGCTTAAAAGAGAGGTCTACTCCGTTCACTGCATGAACGGCTACTTCTGAGTCGTTGTAGATCTTTTTAAGATCCTTGATTTCAATGATATTCATAGCATTCATTTTATTCTGATCTGACGGCTTCTGCTGGATTGAGTTTCAACGCTTTTCTGGCCGGGTAGATAGAGGCCAGGATTCCAATACAGATGACCATAATGGTCAATGTGATAAAAAAGTTTAAATCCAGGTATGGATACATGATCGGGTTGTACCCGATCTTTTCAAATCCCTCTGCAAAACTGCTGAGATTTATGCCGGTATAAGAGGTATAAAGGGTAAGAAAATAGCCGAGAGCCATGCCTACTATAGCCCCTGTTAGCGAAAGATAGACCGATTCCAGCATGATCATGAGGAAGATCCGGTGCTTATTCATACCGATCGCTGCCAGCATACCTAGTTCCCGTGTGCGTTCCAGGATGGTCATCAACATGGTGTTGATGATTCCAAATCCCAATGCGAGCAGGATGATCGCCATAAACATGTAAAGCCAAACAGCAGTAAGATCTGCCATCATCCCGATCATTGGATCAATCTCTTTCCAATTCCTGACAAGCAATTCGGGGAATCCATCAGTCAACTCCTCCTGGACATCAGTCACCTGATCCGGTTCAGAGAGTCTAACTACCAATTCCTGGTACTCTTGTGCGTTCATGATAAGTAACGATGCGATATCGGTTTTCCTTACGAAAACATTCATCTCGTCAAATACGGAGTTACTCGTCCGGTAAATCCCGCAAATCCTGAAAGCTGCGCCGGTAAGGGTCCCCTCCTGATCCTGGAAAGTCAGTACAATCTTTGACCGAAGCCGAACCTTAAGCTTCTCAGCCAGCGCTTCCCCAACCACGATCTGGTTTTTCTTTTCACCATTCAGGTAGGTGCCGCAAGAATCACAGATCATGGCTGATATCTCTGTAACCTGTCGTTCCTTTTCCGGGTCAATTCCGTAAATCATAACTCCGGTACCGGCATTGGCACTGTTTGCCATAGCCTGAAACTTGATCCGGGAAGACCAGCCCTTCACCTCCGGCAAAGAATCAAGTGTTTGTTCCAGGTTTTGAGCTTCCCCATCTATGGTATACTGAACCTCATTGTTGTCAATATATTTCGGGTTGTGTATCTGAATATGAGCTGTTTCCCGGCTGACCGCCTCTTTTATGCGTTGCTCCACCATCCCTTTCATGACCGCAGAGGAAAAAACCCCTCCAAACAGGCCTAATGTGATAGCCAGGATTATTACAAGGCTACGAACCTTGTTCCTCCAGATATTCTTCCAGGCAATTATCCAAATCATAACGGTAAGGTATTATCTTCTTAATGCGTTAATTGGGGTTAGTCTGCTGATTTTCACTACAGGCAGCAGCATCACCACCAGCAATATGATGCATACTGTCATCGCCTGAGCAATGAAGTAGGATGGTTCCCAGGCCACCGGCATAATTGGTTCAAATCCCATGTTGATACTGGCCTCTGCCAACTCCCCTGTAAGCGGTATAGGATTCAGGAAAAAGTAATAAAGTAGTGGGATAGCCGCTACAATTCCAGCGACCACACCCAGCAGACCAATGAAGAAGAGCTCGGTCACAACTATCCGGATCAACTTAAACTTTTGCATCCCGATAGCTATCATCATCCCGAACTCCCGGATTCGTTCGCTGAACATCATCAGGGTGGTTCCAAAGATTCCGAATCCAACAATCATATATAATATAGCAAGCATGATCAGCCCGGAGGCATTATCCGACTGGATTTGTTGTACAACATCAGGCATCATCTCCTCCCAGGTCATCACCTCATAGAGTTCAGGGTCCAGTTCTTGTTTCAAATGTTGTGCAACTCGCTTGTAGTTCTTCGTATCGTCAAGGTTGAACGCAAGAGATGTCAGCATGTTTTCAGCAGAAAATAGTGCCTGAGAGGCAGGCAGGCTGAGGAAAATCATCCGGCCATCAAGCTCAGGAGATGGAAAGTGAACGATTCCCCTTACCGGATACACACCGGCAGCGCTCACCCCATGATAGCCCTGTCCGATCAATACCAGGGTGTCTCCGATTCCGATCTTCAGGTATTGTGAAAGTTTCTGACTAATCAGTGCACCATCATCGTCGGAAGTGAGGTACTCGCCTTCAACCATTTTTTTATGCAACCCTGTCAACTTGTCCTCTTCAGCCGGAATAACGCCATTAACCATCACGCCCTTTGTTTGTGTACCATAGGACCCCAAAGCAAATGATTCCAGTCGTGGTGCGTAGCTGGTTATTTCGGGGATCTCATTAATCCGGGTAATAATTTCAGGAGTGTATTCAAAAGTATTGTTGATAATCTTATCATCCCAATATCCGGTAGCATGAACCTGGAAATATCCTGAATAGGCATGCACAATGTTAACGACCATCAGATCGTAACTGCCTAATTGGAATGCGCGCATGAGCAGCGCCAGAAAAATGGCAAAAAATACGGAGGACGAAGTGATCAGTGTTCTTCGTTTATTTCTCCAGAGGTTTCTCCAGGCGATTTTTATTATTTCCATCAGGCAATTCTATTTAACTGTTTTCATGTGGAATATCCCACGCCATCATTGACGGTTAGATTTAACGCAGTTTGTTTGGATATTTCATATTCTGCTGGGAGAAAAAATTCTCCTGCAACCGAATGTCAAACTTAGCACTTATGATGTCAACCAGCGTTTTCTGGTTGGGTTTGTCCTCAGGAATGATCTCAAAATGGGTTGGGATCTTCCGGTCATACATAAATCTGATATCGGAAAGTATGTGTGTTTTAACCAGGTAACCATCTTCATCGAAAAACTCTGTGCGTAGTTGGTAATACTCTTCTTTACTCACCCACATGATGATCTTCCCCCATACAACGGCCGCCTCTTCCTTTGGATCCAATTGAATTTTATAGCAATCAAAATCATCAATCGTTTCGTTATCAATTATTTTATGGGTGTAATCCACCACGATGGAGGACTCTTTCAGGATATCATCGTTGGAATAATCCGATCCCATCCAGCCCTGTGACATCATGGATGGAGGGAGTTTGATCATGCGGTTGATAGTAGGATTCCAACTCCACATGTCCTTCTTCAGCTTCAAGAATGATTGTCCGCTCTCCTTCGAAGGGGCAGTGATAAGTGTCAGGGCATAGTCTCTGCCTTTAGCCCAATTTTTAAAACTGACTGTGCGTTGCCATGTTGGTCTGACCACAGTCATCACCATCTCCATCTCGCTCGACTCCCCCTCCATCTTGTCATGTGCTTTTTTGATTATCTCTTTAGCGTCCTGAGCCTGAATCAGAGCAGGTAACAATATGATGGATGTTAAAAAGGTGAGTTTGAGAATTTGTTTTATTTTCATCATTGTTCCTCCTGGGGTTATTTTAGGTTGCAATATTTCTGAATTACCAGCTTCTTTATTTTATCAATTGGATATTTGTCCGGGTTGAATACATAATTTATGGCAATTCCATCCAGAATCGTATGAAAAATCCATGTTTCACTCTCCGGATCTGTAAAATTGTGTATCTGGAAATATGTACCAATCATTTTCCACATTTTGGATGTCAGTACCTCCAACTGTAGTTTTTCCATCATCTCCTGGGCAGAAGGCTGCATCAGCAACATGTACAGGAATTTGTAGTAGTCAATATTCTTCATCAGGTTTTCAACCTGCTGTTCAATAAAATATTCCATCTCTTCCGTGCTCAGAATGCCATCACCATCAGGATCAAAATAATCATACAGGTGGTTGATAAAGGATTTAATAAGCTCGTTGAGAAGATCTTCCTTGTTGGTGAAATAGTTGTAGATCAACCCTTTTGAGATTCCTGCTTTCAGTGCGATGTCCTGCATTGTAGTATGATTAACACCCTGCCTGGCAAATAGCTCCAATGCCGCATTCAGGATCTCCTCCTTTCGATCCTCCCGAATTTTTGCATATTGTTCTTTCGTTTTTGGTGCCATAGTTTTCCTTTAAAAATTCCATTTCAACCTGAGGGCAGAGATACAAGCCTGAAAATAGATATTCTGATCCTGTTGTGAGCCCGTGTTGGCAAACCTCCCGTTAAAGTATTGGAGGAAGAAACTCAGATCTATATTTTGCCGGATCGAATAGTTTACATTGGGTCCGATGAAGTATCCGTTCAGATCCGGGTAATACATTACAGCCAGGTTAATATCAAGCAGTGGGGTGATTGGATAGGTTCCCTGGAGAAAGATGTTCCACTCAGAAAAAGAGAGCGTTTTTGGTGAAGGTGGAGCCTGGTATACAGAGAGCAGGGTTTCAGGTTGGAAATTGGGCGGCAACTGATTGTAAAATACCTGAAAGATCAGGTACAGTGAATTTGAAAACGAATAATCGAGCCCCATTGTGGCCAGCAACACCCCGCTTGTGTCCCTGGATAAATTTTTTGGATAAAAATAACTTACCTCACCTCTGAATCCTGCCTGACTTATGTTTCCTGACCACCCGGTTCCAATAACCCAATCCTTATCATTAACAAGACCGCTCATAAACTGAATATCATATTGCCAGAGATTGAAGCGACCGAGCCCAGCTATGGTGATCTTCCCCTGACTGTTCCACTTCACGGCCGCTTCAACGGTGGAGGTATAACCTGGATAGAATTGCAAACGGATTGCGTCACTGCCGGGGCGTTCCGGATAATCAAAGTCATAAAATGAGTAGGTATTGAAAATATCGTTTGGATTCCAAACGATCGACTGCCCCCAATTTATCCGTTGACGACCTACAGTTATCTGAACTTTTCCGGTGGTTAAAGAGAACCAGGCCCGATCAAATTGAGAAACCATCAGAAAAGATTTACCGGAGAGTATACTCCATGTCATGTTGACTAATCCCGGGTCTGTTGTCAGAGATCCTTTGTATGCAGGATTCGAAATAAAACTCTGTCCGAAAAGGAAGCGATTCCTCATCCCTAATCCCATCCGGAACACCCTGCCCGGGTACCATGAAAAATCGAGACGATTGTGCACTTCATTGTCCAGGATCCAGGGATCGTTGATCTTCTGAAACTGGACCATTTGCATGTCGTTCAGATAGCCTTTGAGCTCCCAGCTTTTGTCCTTCCCGGAGCTCTGAGCTAGTGCTGACTGTGAAGTAATCAGAAGTAATATGAAAAGGATATGTTGAATTTTTGACATGCGCCAAAATGCATTGACTAAACGGTCAGTCAAAAATATAATATCCAACTGAAACTACCAAAAAAAAACCGGAAAAAATTCCGGTTTTTTAAATTCTAATAAAAACTTGGACATTCGAGCGGCCCATATCCTCTGGATCTGCCCGAAGGGACAAATCCACGAGTTCCACTGCCACCGCCATTACCGCCACCGAAGAATGAGAATCCACCGAATTCAAGAACCAGGCTAATCTCATGAGCTCCTCCAGTCCCCTGCATAACACCGGCGATTTGGAGATCGTAGCTGTATATGAACTTGATACTCATATCCTCCATGAAATTGTACCGGTATCCGGCCAGCAAAGCCACTGAATTATTCGTGGTACCTGTCATAGTTGTTTTATACCATGCACCCAGATAAATATTGAACTTCAACATGTTCAAGCCTATTTCGAGTGAATTGAGGTTTGCCTGGTTGAGGAACATGAATCCCGGACTGATCATCAACGGATCACTGCTCCCGCCACCCATGCTGGATGAAGAACCATATCCAGCCGTAAAAACAGCGTCGCCATGTACAACAAACTTCCTGGGGTATTTAGCACTTCCGTCAGAGAGTAAAGAAATATCAGGTTTAAACATGTGGTCGACAGCAAAACCAATTGATCCGGTAAGGCTTCCAACCTCATTGGAAAACTGCAGAATACCACCTGCACCAAAATCGGGTACAACCCTGGAGTTGGCATCAGGAGGAATAAAAGAAGTTTGGTAAATAGCGCCATACTTTGGATCGAGCTGATCGGCGAAAACCAGGTCGTCCCAGTTGACTTTTCGTTGAATAATCGCGGCTTTGATACCCACTTGTGCTACCATAAATGTTGTAATTGGTATCCTGACACCGATAGTCAAAGCAGCCTGTAGGGTATTGATCAGCCCCAACCCGGGTGAATCTGAATTGATCATAATCCCGATACCACCTGCTCCAGGCAGATTTCTGTCCCCAATATCTGCCGCAAAATAGTACGACTTAAAATCGATGGGTAAAGCGGGCCATTGATCCCGAAACAGGAACCTTGCCCGCAACCCTGTATTTATCCCGGTATAGGCCGGGTTGTAATAAAGGGGCGAGCTAAAGAACTGGGAATAGTTTACATCCTGCGCCAGGGTAGTCTGAGATACACCCAGGAATCCCAGGATCAATAAGCATGGATATATAAAAACCTTTTTCATCTAGGTATATTTAGCTAATTAACGAATTAATGTGACAGTACCCATGGTTTTATATTCACCCTGGCCAATATCGGAACCATTCCAGGGCGAATTATCAATGAATGTGGCACTAACTTTCCACATATAATTCCCCTGAGGCATTAAGTTCCCTTCGTAGATGCCATCCCACCCTTCTGCCGGACTTCCCTGCGAATCGAGTTTTGTGGACTCCCACATAAGGTGACCGGAAGAATTAAAGACCTGAATATAATACTTCTTCAAATTGACACCTGCTGGCTTGAACAATCTCACTGCCAGGTTGGTGCTACTTGGAGCAAATGCATTGGGGATATAAAGCCCTGTGAACAGGAGTTCATATTCAAAAAAGGTCGTATCAGTACACCCGAACTCATTCAGTGAGATCAGCTCAATCAGATAGGTTCCATCTTCTGCATAGGTAACCACTGGATTCTCTTCCGCAGAGGTATTCCCATTCCCGAAATTCCACCAATAGCTATCAGCCCCAGTCGAAAGATTTTGCATTTGAAGTTTCCCATTCATGCCATCAATATATTCGGTGATGTTGAAAGCACTGAGTGGTGTCACATTTACAACAACAGTTGAATCAACCGTGTCCATACATCCATTCAGATCCTTTACAATCATCCGTACGGAATAGGTCCCAACGGAGTCATAGATGTATATCGGATCCTGTAAATTGGATGTATCAGTCTTGATACCCGGTACGCCAAAATTCCATTTCCAGAATGCAAATGTTGTATCAGCTTCGCTGGAAAGATCTGTAAATTCTGTAGGATCTCCCTGGCAAGGTGTCGTACTTTCAAAATGGGCATCAGGTATATCAAACACCCTTGTTGGTTTAGTAATTGAATCCATACATCCCCACTGGTTAGCGACAATCATCCTGACATCATAATCTCCCGGGGTCATATAAATATGTGACGGATTCTTCACGGTTGAGGTATCCAGTACTCCTGACCCGGGTTCCCCAAAGTTCCAATACCACGATGTATTGGGATCCCCAAATGTGTAAGAGGTATCTATAAACAGAGAGGTCTGGTTGAAACACCTGGCTATGTTGGAGAAATAGGGCTCAGGAGTAGGTCTGATTCGTATCATCTGATAAGAACTGTCAGTAAACGGTACCCCGCTGACTGTTGCATTGACAATCAGTTTCACAATGAAATCTCCGCCATTAGCATATTCATGAGAAACGGTTTGGGTATATGTGGTATATGTAGTATCATTTCCATCCCCGAAAATCCATTGCCACTGGTTGATGCTTTCAACCGGATAGGAACTGTCGGCAAAAATGATCGGGTTCCTGGCACACAACAGGGTGTCGGATACAAAAACGGCATTGATGCAGGCATACCGTTCGATAGTATCAGTTATCACATCAACACAACCAAAATTATTTGTCACCCCGAGGGTTACAATATAGGTACCCAGGTTGGGGTATAGGTGTGAAGTACTTCCCGGACCCGGTGCGAGTATAGTCTCCGGGGGAGATCCATCTCCAAAGTTCCATTCCCAGCTTGCTATTGAATTCCCGCCTGCAATACTCATGTCGGTAAAATCGACGATGCTGTCGCAAGGTTCAGAGACAAACGTAAAGGCAGGTTTTGGCAGATCATATACGGTCACCTCCCTGTAGATGCTATCAACACAGTTATCTGAATTCCAGGCTTTCAGTTTGACTACAAAGGTACCTGGGTCAGTATACACGTGGGTTGGATTATACAGGAAAGAGGTATTGTTTGGCACAGATGCCGGGTTTCCAAAATTCCAGGCTACAGAGTAAAGTGAATCTCCCATGGCCAGGTTTTGCGTATAGAAATGAGTCGGATTTCCTAAGCATACCGTGTCATTCGTAAAGGTATATTCAAAACCGGGTTTCACATACACACTATCAATGATCGTATCCATACAACCGTAGTTATCGGTTACGATCAATTTAACAGCGTAGGTTGTGTCGTTCTCAGT
>ERZ889078.1534-NODE-1534-length-18062-cov-5.708280_pt1 | contig 18062 bp, 15 predicted proteins | sample MGYA00521266_ERZ889078 | MGnify/ENA primary metagenome ERZ889078 (study PRJEB32303, sample SAMEA104408618) | aquatic metagenome | biome: Brackish water; feature: Pelagic; material: water | place: Baltic Sea | collected 2014-06-16T06:34:00 | depth 76,534 m ...
GGCGCGTTTGTGGACCGGACGTTCAACACCACCGATGTCTGCCTTGTGATGGATACTGCGCAGATGTCAGCCCGGCACCGGCGGTATTATGAGCGCAAGGAAGGCCAGCCGGGATGAGCAATTGGCGTGATGACAAGATGCCGATGGGGCGGATTGGTGCCTTGGGTTGGCTGCGAGTAGTATTGCGGATTTTACCATTTTTTGTGGTGACTTATGGCGGGTTGTTATTGTTGCTTCTGGTGCGTGCGATTGAGGCCCCGATCTATGGCCAGGCGCGTCCCGTGACACCCTATATCACCCAAGGGGTGTGCCGTGCTGCGCTTGCCATCATTGGGCTGCGGCTGCGGGTGCGGGGCCGCCCAATGCGTGCGCGCGGGGCGGTGGTGGCAAACCATTCGTCATGGCTGGATATTTTCGTGCTCAACGCCTGCGACCGGGTCTATTTCGTGTCCAAGGCCGAGGTAGCGCAATGGCCGGGGATTGGCTGGCTGGCACGGGCGACGGGGACGGTGTTTATCGCGCGCGACCCGAGCAAGGCCAAGTCGCAACAGGAACTGTTTGAGGCGCGGTTGCGGGCTGGGCATCGGCTTTTGTTTTTCCCGGAAGGGACGAGCACAGATAGTTTGCGGGTTCTGCCTTTTAAATCAACGCTCTTTGCGGCGTTCTTTACCCATGGGATGGAGCATGTGATGCATATTCAGCCCGTATCTTTGCATTATGTAGCACCTGCGGGTGCGGATAAGCGGCTGTATGGTTGGTGGGCGGAAATGTATTTCGCACCGCATTTGCTGCATGTGCTGGCGCAGCCCCGGCAGGGCTGGGTTGAGGTGGGGTTTCACGATGAGGTCGCAGTGGATGCCTTTGCCAGCCGCAAGGAATTGGCGGCGCATTGCGAGGCGGTCGTCCGGTCAGGGCACGGGGGGCTTAGCCCCCCGGCCTGAAGGGTTCAACCCAAGGGTGCTAACAGGGCCTTGAGGGCTGCGCTGGGGTTGTCACTGCCCCAGATTTCAGTGCCGATGCCGAAGAAATCGGTGACGGGGCCGAATTTCTCTACCAGTTCCACCGTCAGCGCGCCTTCGGCGACGACCGGCACCTCGATCATTGCCGACCACCATTCGAAAATCTCAAAGTCAACGGAATGGCCATCGCCAAGCGCGCTGGCCCCAATCGGGCCAAAGGAAACGTAGTCGGCCCCGGCCTCGGCAGCGCTCATGCCGTCATGGCGCGTGGTGCCGCAATAGGCCCCGATGATGGCATCAGCCCCCATCTCAATGCGCAGCTTGCGGATATTCTTGCGCGTATCGGTCAGATGCACACCATCAAGGCCCAAACGGTCGGCCAGAAGCACATGATCTTCCACGACAATCGCCACATCACGCGCGTGGGCCACTTCGCGCAACGCATCGGCGGCGCGGGAAAGCTGCTCTTCGTCGCGGGCGGCGAGGGAGAGGCGGAGGCAGGCAATCTCATGGGCGTCAAGCACGGATTTGAGCGCCTCGGAGAAAGGGGCTATCTCAAAGGCCGGGGGGGTGATGAGGTAAATCTGCGGGCGCTCAGCTTCGGCCATTGGGGTAACTCCATATGCGATGAGGCGCTTTAACGCAGATTTGCGGGCTTGGCTACTTGGGAGGCAGCGAATTTACGAAGGAAAGCGCAAGCGAAAGGAAGGCCGCCCGTTTGGCATCGTCTTGCAGCGTGTCCAGATCACATTCGACAAAGCCTTTCATGGGGCGTTTGGTGAAAAGCATCGGACGGCCACCCGGCAGGGCGAGGGCGTGTTCGTAGGCCTCTGGCCCGACGCGGTACATCGCTCCACCTTCCAACGTGCCGCAAAGCATATGGCCGTGCAGCATGAAGCACAGGCCGCCGAACATCTTCTTCTCGGTGGCGGGCGTGGCGCTGAGATCGTCGCGCAAGATTTGCGCTATGCCGTCGTCATAGGGCATTGGCTGTCCTTTACTTGTCATCGGCTGGGGGGCAGCGTATCAGGCCGGGAAATTCCCGCAAGCAGGACGGATAAAATGAGTGACGCAGAGATCCCTGTTGCCGATCAGGTGCCGCCGGTTTTCGTGCTGGTGCGCCCGCAAATGGGCGAAAACATTGGGGCCGCTGCACGGGCGATGTTGAATTTTGGGCTGGAGCGACTGCGGGTGGTGGATCCGCGCGACGGCTGGCCCAGCCCCAAAGCGGTGGCGATGGCATCTGGCGCAGGGCGTTTGCTGGAGACGGCGGGGCCATATGCCGATGTGCAGGCGGCGATTGGCGATTGTGATTATGTGTTTGCCACAACCGCGCGTGGGCGGGAACTGACCAAGCCGGTGTTTACGCCTGAGGCTGCCATGGAAAAGGCGCGGGCTTTGGTTGCCGCAGGCAAGCGCGTGGGCGTGCTGTTTGGCCCGGAGCGTGCGGGGCTAGAAAATGACGATGTGGTGCTGGCCAATGCTATTGTGACGGTGCCGGTGAACCCCGACTTTCCCAGCTTGAACCTTTCACAATGTGTGCTGTTGGTGGGCTATGAGTGGCGGCGCCAGACGGAGGTGGCCGTGGCCGAGGTCATGGAGTTCAACCGCACGGAATTTGCAAGCCGGGTTGAGGTGGAGAAGCTGGGCGATCATTTTGAAGAAAAGCTGGACGCGGCGGGGTTTTTCTATCCGCCCGCGAAAGTGCCGGGAATGAAGCAGAGCTTGCGCAATATGTGGGCGCGGCTGGGATTGACCAAGGCCGAGGTCGCGACATTCCACGGCATGTTGCGCCAGATTGCGCGACAATTGCGCTAAGAGGCTTTGCGATGTGTCAGCCGCGCAGAGGGTCTTGAAGCGGGGAGGGCTGCGGCCTAGTGTGCGCGCCGAAGAGAACGGAGTCGCCCGGATGGCTGGAAAACGCAATATTTTTGAGGATGTGGGCGAGGGTGCAAAGCCAAAACCCGCGCAGGGCGGTATGATCGCGCGCAAGGATGGCGGCGCACGCGGCGCGATCCGGCTGTGGCTGATGCTGCTCTTTGGTCTGGTCATGGTGATGATAGTGATCGGCGGGCTGACGCGGTTGACCGATAGTGGGCTTTCGATCACGGAATGGCGCCCGGTGACTGGCGCTTTGCCGCCGATGAATGAGGCCGCTTGGACGGCTGAGTTCGAGAAGTACCGCATGATTCCAGAATATCAGCTGCAAAACAAGGGCATGAGCCTTGCAGAGTTCAAGTCGATATACTGGTGGGAATGGGGGCATCGGCAATTGGGCCGGGTAATTGGCCTTGTTTGGGCCATTGGCTATTTTGGTTTTCTGGTGGCGCGCAAGATCCCGCAGGGTTGGGCCGGGCGGCTGTTTTGGATTGGGGCCTTGGGTGGGGCGCAAGGCGTGATTGGCTGGTGGATGGTCGCCTCGGGGCTTGGGGGCGGGCGGGTTGATGTTGCCTCGTATCGCCTGGCTACGCATCTGGGGCTTGCCTTTGTGATCCTTGGTTACATCGCGTGGTATGTGTTTTTGCTGGGCCGCAGCGAGGCTGATTTGATGCAGGCGCGGCGCGCGCGGGAGGGGCGATTGTTTGGCCTTTCAACCGGGTTGCTGCATTTTGCATTTTTGCAGATTTTGCTGGGTGCTTTGGTGGCCGGCATTGACGCCGGGCGCGGCTTTCCGACTTGGCCGTATATGAATGGCCAGTTCTTTCCGGCGGACGCGTTTTATGTGCCTGATGGCGCGGGGGGCAGTCTTCCCGTTTGGCATGCGTTTTTTGAGAACCCCGGTCTGGTGCAATTCATTCACCGCATGACGGGCTATGCGCTGTTTGCCTTTGGCATTGTGGTTTGGCTGCGGGGGCGGAAATCATCGCATGCCACAACGCGGCGAGCGTTTGATTGGGTGATGACCATTTTGTTCGGTCAGGTTGTTTTGGGCATTGCTGCGGTGCTGACGGCGGCGCAATTGCATACGGCAATCACGCATCAAATCGGCGCGGTGATCTTGTGGGTGCTGATTTTGCGGGCGAGGCACCTGTCTCAATACCCCCGGCAGGGGTCGATCCGGAAGGGAACGGCATGAATATTCGGGCAAATGCTTTTGATGAGCTGATGGCGTTTCAACGCCGAACCGAGGCGCTGGGGCAGATTTCGGGCCGTTTGGGCTGGGATCAGGAAACGATGATGCCGCGCGCAGCTGCGGGGCAGAGGGCCGAAGAAATGGCCGCGATCGAGGGCGTTTTGCATGCGCGCCGCACCGATGCGCGGCTGGAGGCTTGGCTGGCAGAGGCCGAGGCTACGGTCGTGACTGGCGATGCGGTTGGGCAGGCGCAGTTGCGCCATATCCGCCGGAGCTTTACGCGGGCGTCAAAAATTCCGGCGCGATTGGCCGAGGAATTGGCGCGGGTTACATCTTCAGCGCAGGGCGTCTGGGCCGAGGCACGGGCGAGCAATGATGTGGCGACGTTCTTGCCCGCGCTGCGTGAGGTGATCACCCTACGGCGCGAAGAGGCGGCGTGTCTGGCGCAGGGCGGCGATCTTTATGATGCGCTGATTGAGGATTACGAGCCGGGGGCCACAGCGGCCAGCCTTGGCGCGATGTTTGACGGTATGCGCCCGCGCCTGATCGAACTGCGCGGCGCGGTGCTGGAGGCCGCCTATCAGCCAGAGGCGCTGGAAGGCCGCTTTGGCAGCGATGGCCAGATGAAAATTGCCCGTGAGCTGGCCAGTGCATTTGGTTATGACTGGGATCGGGGGCGGCTGGATTTGGCGGTGCATCCGTTCTCTTCCGGCTCCGGCTCGGACGCGCGGATCACTACGCGGGTGGTGGAAAACGATCCGTTCAACTGCTGGTACTCGACCATCCATGAGGTGGGCCATGCCTGCTATGAGCTAGGCGTTGACGAGGATTATGCGCTGACGCCTCTGGGGCAGGGCGTTTCCATGGGCGTGCATGAAAGCCAGAGCCGGATATATGAAAACCAGTTGGGACGCAGCCGAGCCTTTACCGGCTGGCTTTTGGGGCGGATGCGCACGCAGTTCAGCGATTTCAACGCGCGGGATGCGGATGCGTTCTACGCCACGGTCAACAGGGTGCGAGCAGGTTATATTCGGACCGAGGCCGATGAGGTGCAATACAATCTGCATGTCATGCTGCGCTTTGATCTGGAGCGTGCCCTGATTTCGGGGGATCTGGTGGTGGATGATCTGGAGGCCGCCTGGAATGATCGGTTCCGTGCGGATTTCGGTTTCCCGGTGGACAAGCCCTCAAATGGTGTGTTGCAAGATGTGCATTGGTCGGTGGGACTGTTTGGCTATTTCCCGACCTATTCCTTGGGCAATCTTTATGCGGGCTGTTTGCATCAGGCCTTGGGCAAAGCGGTGCCGGATCTGGATGGGCAAATGGCGCAGGGCGATACCTCGGCGGCCACGGGCTGGCTGCGTGAAAATGTGCAGCGTCATGGCGGGCTTTACACCCCGCGTGAGGTGATCACGCGGGCTTGCGGGTTTGAGCCGCATGAAGGCCCACTGCTGGATTATCTGGAAGAGAAATTCCGCGCGATTTATCGGCTTTGATGGTGGAGCGGCGACCCGGCCTCGGTGTCTGGTTGCTCGCCACCGGGCAGACTTTGGGCTACGCTTGTCTGTTTTACAGCTTTGCCGCGTTGATCCTTTCCATGGAGACAGATCTGGGATGGGACAAGCGCTTGTTTGCGCTTGGCCCGATGCTGGCGATTGGAATTTCGGCCGTATTGGCACCCTTTGTCGGGCGCTTGGTGGATGCGGGCCGGGGGCAGAGCCTGCTGGTGGGCGGCGCGGTTCTGGGCGGGCTTGCGCTGTTTGGCCTGTCGCAGGCACGGGTGCCGGGGCATTATCTTGCGGCTTGGGCCGTGATCGGCATCGCGCAATCGGCCTGCCTTTATGAAGCTGCCTTTGCCTATCTGGTGCGGCGTTATGGTGTGGCAGCACGGGCGCGGATCATCCGGGTGACATTGATTGCGGGCTTTGCCTCGACCCTCGCCTTTCCGGCCGGAGCGGCATTGGCCGAGGCCTTTGGCTGGCGAGTTGCCATTTTGGTGGCGGCGGTGGTGATGCTGTTTGGCGCGGCCCCTTTGCACCTGTTGGGCTGCTGGATCATCCGGGCAGAAACAGTGCTGGAGGTGGATGAAGCCAGTGGCAAGGGGTTCGTGGCGCAAGTTTTGCGGCGGCCGGTGTTTTGGGGGCTGGCCGGGCTGTTCGGCCTTGTGGGGCTGAATCATTGGATACTGATCAGCTTTTTGGTGCCGCTGCTGGTGGCGATGGGGGTCAGCCATGGGTGGGCAGTTCTGGCGGCCTCGGTGGTCGGCCCATGCCAGACCCTTGGGCGTTTTGCCTTGATGCGACTGGAGGCCCGGATTGGCACGGCGCAAGCCATCGGTTGGACGCTTGCCATGTTGCTGGGAGCGTCGGCGCTGCTGGCCATGGCGGGGATTGCGCCGATGGCGATCTTTGGCTTTGCCGCCTTGCAGGGGGCGGCGATGGGGATCATGACGATCTTGCGACCTGCCTTGGTGGCGGAAAGCCTTGGGCGGGTACATTTTGGCGCAATCAGCGGGATGCTTTCGATCTCATCTCTGGGGGCCTCGGCTGTGGCCCCGTTGGTCGCAGCGACTTTGTTTGAGACGGCGGGGCCTGCTGGGATGATTGGCGCAAGCTTTGCCATGGCACTGGGTGCGCTGGGGCTTGCACGTTGGGTGCTACGGGCGGAAAGCGGCCGGGCTGCTTAAGTTTTCCAGTTGGGGTCGCGCTTTTCGATAAAGGCGGTGATGCCCTCGTCGGTGTCGCGCAGCAGCATGTTTGTCACCATCACGGCCCCGGTATGGGCGTAGGCCTCAGCCAGCGAGAGCTGCGCCTGATCATAAAAGGCGCGTTTTCCGATGCGCACGGCGGCACCGAGTTTGCTGGCCACCGTGCGGGCCAAGGCGAGGGTTTCGGCTTCCAGCATTTCTGGTTCTACCACCCGGTTCACAAGCCCGATTTCAGCGGCGCGGCTGGCGGGGATAAATTCGCCAGTCACCAGCATTTCAAAGGCCTGTTTGGCGGAAACGTTGCGCGTCAGCGCCACCATCGGGGTGGAACAAAAAAGGCCAATATTTACCCCGTTCATACCAAAGCGCGTGCTTGCAGCGGCCACAGCCATATCGCAGGTGGCAACAAGCTGGCAGCCTGCGGCGGTGGCAATGCCATGGGCTGATGCGATAACAGGTTGGGGCAGGGTGGTGATGGCCTGCATCACGGCGGCGCAGCGGGCAAAGAGATCGGCGAAATAGGCCGCACCTTGATCAGGGGTCGCGCGGCCGGCCTGCATTTCCTTAAGGTCATGGCCGGCGCAAAACACTTTGCCTGCGCCGCGCAGCACCACGACTTTGGTGGCCGTGTCCTGCGCAAGCCGGGCAAGCTCGTCTGACAGTGCCGCGAGCATCGTATCCGATAGCGCATTGAGGCTGCCGGGGCTGTTAAGCGTAAGCCGTGCGATCCCGCCCTCAAGGTCTTCGCGCACAAGAATGGGGTCGGTCATCTTGTCATGTCTTTCATTTTGCTATGGAGTTGGGTCAAGTATAGCCAAGCGGGCGCTGATGGGAAGGGGTTTCCCTGCAGGGGTGGCGAATATGAAGGGGCGGTATGGTAATTGAGATGGACAAGGCAGCGCTGACGGCGTTTCTGGCGCGGGATTTTGCAGAGGTGGCGGAGGATTTTGCCATCACCCGTGTTGATATGGATGTACTGGAGGTGCGGCTGAATGTGGCGGCGCGGCATTTGCGCCCCGGAGGCACGGTGTCGGGGCCGTCGATGTTCGCGCTGGCGGATGTGGCGATGTATCTGGCCATTCTGGCACGGCTGGGGCCGGTCGCACTGGCGGTGACGACCAATTGCAGCATTGATTTCATGCGCAAGCCTGAAGCGGGTCGCGCGCTTATCGCGCAGGCGCGGGTGCTCAAGCTGGGGCGCGTCCTTGCTGTTGGGGATGTTATAATCCGCTCGGACGGGGTGGAGGCCCCGGTGGCACGGGCGGGGTTGACCTATTCCATCCCCCCGGCAGGTAGATAAAGAAAAAGCCCGGAAATTTCGATCAGATTTTCGGGCTAGCATTTATGTGGGATGGATTAGACTGGCTGTGGGTCAGGCCTTCTTGATCTTGAAAGAGCCTTCGATCTGCGCGCCACTTTCTATTGAGAGCGTGGTGTAGGTGATATCGGCGATCACTTGCGCGGCGGAGCGCAGGGTCAGGGCGGTGCTATCAATCTTTCCGTTCAGCTTGCCGCGAAGGTCCACGGTGTTGGCGGCAATCGTACCTTTGATTTCCCCCTCATGGCTGACCAGCAGAGTATCGGCCTTGATGGACCCGTCAATTTCGCCCATGACTTCGATGCTGCCTTTGGACACGATGTCGCCGGTGATCTTAAGATCCGAGGCGAAAACCGACTTTCCGACGTTGCCGGCGGGGCTGGTTTGGCTGGACATTTAATAATTCCCTATTGGCCCAGCTGCGCGCCGGAAAATCAAGCTTTCACGATAGAGTACGAAGGGGGCGACCGGGTCAAGCCTATGTTGGGGTGTCTGGTCGGTTTTCCGCCAATGCGTTGCTTGTTGGGCCTTCCTCTCCGGCGTGGCCACCAAACGGCCAAAACTCGACAAGCTGGCAAAGTCGACGGGCGCGGGCGATGTGCTGCCGGTCTGGTGGCTTTCCATCTCCGCCTGCAATGAGCGGCGGCCAAGCGTGAGCCAATAACCAAGGTGGCGTGCTTTTTCGCACCCCCTGCGGGGCAGTTTCCGCCAAGCGCGGGACAGTCGTTCGCGGCATTACGCTTGTGGCCGATTATGCGGCGCATATCGAGGGCCGGGTGGATGGCAAGCGCACCGTGATTCTGACCGAATTCGTGAAGAAGAAATAGCAACCACAACGGGTATTTCGCCGGCTGGGCCGGCGGCAGATCATGCCCTGCGCTTTCTTGCCGAAGCCCGGACTTCATCGGCGGAAAGCGGCTGGTTGTGGAAATAATTGATCTGGTTAAATAGTTTTATATCAGTATGTTGCGCGTTGAAGGCGATGTGCCTTTTTTGCAGCCCTGCGGGGCTGATCAATGGAGACTAACTATGAAGACTTTCGTTCTGGCCCTCGGTGCAATTTCGGCTCTGGCAGTGGCTCAGGCAAACGCTCAAACCGTTGTGAATGACACTGACGGCAATGGCGTGTACTCAATGGAAGAGCTGGTTGTAGCTTATCCGGATCTCACCGTAGAAGCGTTCACAGCCGCTGACACCAACGCCGACGGCGCTGTTGATGCAGAAGAGCTGGCAGCAGCGATCGAAGCAGGCCACATCCCAGCTTGATCACAGAGTGATATCAGATCAATAGCGGCCCTCGGGCCAAGCTGATCCGATGGGGTCGCCGCATCAAGCGGCGGCCCTTTTGTCTTTTTGGGGAAAGGGCCACGCGGCGGGCCCCCCAAGGGGGGAGTATTTTTGCAAAACTAAAAGCGGGAACGGCGCGAAAGGTCAGGTCCGCGCCGCCTTCATCATTCCAGCTCGATCAGTAGGTCTTTGGCGTCGATTTGCGTGCCGGGTGCCACGTGAACGGCCTTGACCACCGCCGCGCGGTCGGCGTGCAGGCCTGTCTCCATCTTCATCGCCTCAATGGTCAGCAACAGATCGCCCGCATTTACCTTTTGCCCAACGCTCACGCAGACAGTGGCGATAGCGCCGGGCGTCGGTGCGCCGACATGGCTGGGGTTGCCCTCGACGGCCTTGGGTCTGGCGGCGGTTTTGGCTTTGATTGCGCGGTTGGGTACGCGCACCACACGCGGCTGGCCGTTCAACTCAAAGAACACCTTCACATCGCCGTCATCCGTGGTTTCGGCCACGGCTTGCAGCCGTATTTCCAGCGTTTTGCCGGGGTCGATTTCGGCGGTGATTTCTTCGCCCGGTTCCATCCCATAAAAGAAGGTCCGGGTGGGCAGGGTGCGCACCGGGCCGTAGATGCGGTGGCGGGCGCGGTAATCCATGAAAACCTTGGGATACATGAGGTAGCCGTTAAGATCCTCGGCATCCACGGTTTCCTCATCCGGCTCCTCCGCCCCACTTGCTAGATCGGCAGCCAGTTTGGTGCGCATCGCTTCCATATCCACGGGCGGCAAGTATGCGCCGGGGCGGGTGGTGATGGGGGTTTCGCCTTTCAGTACCTTGGTGATGATGGCTTGTGGCCAGCCGCCATGCGGTTGGCCTAGATTGCCTCTCAGCATATCGACCACGCTATCGGGGAACACCACTTCGACTGACGGGTCTTCAACCTGCGCGCGGTTCAGGCCCTGCGACACCATCATCAGGGCCATATCGCCCACCACTTTGGACGAAGGCGTGACCTTCACGATATCGCCAAACATCTGGTTCACGTCCGAATAGGTTTGCGCCACCTCATGCCAACGTTCCTCCAGCCCCAAGCTGCGCGCCTGCGCCTTAAGGTTGGTGAACTGCCCGCCTGGCATCTCATGCAAGTACACTTCCGAGGCCGGCGCCTGTAGCCCAGACTCAAAAGCCGCGTAATGGCCGCGCACTGTTTCCCAGTAATTGGAAATTTCGCGGATTGCCTTGATGTCCAACCCGGTGTCGCGGTCGGTATGGGCCAGCGCCTCGACAATAGTGCCAAGGGTGGCCTGTGAGGTGTTGCCCGACAGCGCGTCCATCGCACAATCCACCGCATCCACACCCGCCTCTGCCGCCGCCAGAATGGTGGCGCAGGCGATGCCCGCCGTATCATGCGTATGGAAATGGATCGGCAAACCGACCTCTTCCTTCAGCGCCTTGACCAGTACACGGGCGGCAGCGGGCTTCAGCAGGCCCGCCATATCCTTCAGCCCCAGCACATGTGCGCCCGCGGCCTTCAGCTCCTTGCCCATCGAGACATAATACTTCAGGTCATATTTCGCGCGGTCCGGGTTCAGCAAGTCACCGGTATAGCAAATCGTGCCTTCGCAGACCTTGTTTGTCTCCACCACGGCATCCATCGCCACGCGCATGTTTTCCACCCAGTTGAGGCTGTCAAACACCCGGAACACATCCACCCCTGTCTCGGCGGCCTGTTTCACGAAAGCTTGCACCACATTGTCGGGGTAATTGGCATAGCCCACGCCGTTTGAGGCGCGCAACAGCATCTGCGTCATCACATTGGGCATGCCCGCACGAATATCGCGAAGCCGTTGCCACGGGCATTCCTGCAAAAAGCGGTAAGCCACGTCAAAGGTAGCGCCGCCCCAGCATTCGACGCTGAACAGCCCGCCCAGATTGGCTGCATAGGCCGGGGCCACGCGGATCATGTCAATTGACCGCATCCTTGTGGCCAGCAGCGATTGGTGCCCGTCGCGCATCGTGGTGTCGGTGATCAGCAGCTTGCGTTGTGCTTGCATCCAATCGGCCACCGCTTGCGGCCCTTTTTGCTCCAGCAGGTTGCGGGTGCCCATCTGCGGCTCTGCGCGCAGGGCTGGGGGCTTGGGGGTGCGCAGATCGCTCATTGGCACCGGACGGCCTGCGGTTTCGGGATGCCCGTTCACGGTGATGTCCGCGATATAGGTCAGGATTTTTGTCGCCCGATCCCGGCGCTTTTTGAAGTTCATCAGTTCTGGCGTCGTATCGATGAACTTGGTGGTATATGTATTATCCAGGAACGTCGGATGCTTGAGCAGGTTTTCCACAAAGGCGATGTTGGTAGACACGCCCCGAATGCGGAACTCGCGCAGCGCCCGGTCCATCCGCTTGATCGCGGCTTCGGGCGTCTGCGCCCAAGCCGTGACCTTGACCAGCAAACTATCGTAATAGCGCGTGATCACCCCGCCGGCATAGGCCGTGCCGCCATCAAGCCGAATGCCCATGCCGGTGGCAGAGCGGTAGGCCGTGATGCGTCCGTAATCGGGGATGAAGTTGTTTTGTGGGTCTTCTGTTGTTACCCGGCACTGAATCGCATGGCCCGACAGGGTAATATCGGCTTGCGAAGGCGCGCCTGTCGCCTCGGCCAGCGTCTTGCCCTCAGCAATCCTAATTTGTGCCTGCACGATGTCGATGCCGGTGACTTCCTCCGTCACCGTATGCTCCACCTGCACGCGCGGGTTCACCTCGATGAAATAGAATTTCTCATCTTCCATATCCATCAAAAACTCGACCGTGCCAGCACATTCATAGCCAACATGGGCGCAGATCTTGCGGCCCAGAGCGCAAACTTCCTTGCGCTGCGCCTCGGTCAGATAGGGGGCCGGGGCGCGCTCCACCACCTTTTGGTTGCGGCGCTGAACCGAGCAATCGCGCTCATAAAGGTGATAAATCTCGCCATGCTTGTCGCCCAGAATTTGCACTTCGACATGTCGCGCGCGCTGGATCATCTTTTCCAGATAGCCCTCGCCATTGCCAAATGCGGCTTCTGCCTCGCGGCGGCCTTCGCGCACCTTGTCGGCCAGCTCCGCCTCCGAGTTGATCGGGCGCATCCCACGACCCCCGCCACCCCAAGAGGCTTTGAGCATCAACGGATAGCCAACTTCCGCCGCTTGCTTGGCAACCAGTGCCATATCATCGCCCAGCACCTCTGTTGCCGGGATCACCGGAACGCCTGCCGCAATCGCCACCTGCCGCGCACTGGCTTTGTCTCCAAGTGCGCGCATCGTGGCGGCCTTCGGTCCGATAAAGGTAATCCCTGCGGCATCGCAGGCTTCCACAAAATCCGGGTTTTCCGATAGCAGGCCATAGCCGGGATGGATCGCATCCGCACCCGACATCTTGGCCACGCGGATAATCTCGGGGATGCTCAGATAGGCTCCCACGGGCGACAGGCCTTCGCCAATCCGGTAGGCCTCATCCGCTTTGAAGCGGTGTAGGCCCAGCTTGTCTTCCTCGGCGTAAACCGCCACGGTTTTCTTGCCCATCTCATTGGCGGCGCGCATCACGCGGATGGCAATCTCACCTCGGTTGGCAATCAGAATCTTGCGAAATTCGGCCATGTCGGTCCCCCCAAACTGTAAATCTTGGGCGCACTCTAGGCATGCTGCGCTGCAGCGCAATCCCCAGAGCGACAGAATCGTGAAACATTTGTGTAAGAATTCGTGCCAGAATGCCGCAGGCGCTATAAATAGGTGCCATTCCCTGCATACAAGGCCCTCGCGCTTGCGCCCGCATGCGGGCGCGGTTCCACGATGGCCGCCCCCCTCATATTGTGCGAACAATCGCAGAACACCGCTTTCCCTTGGTAAATTTCCGCGCTAACTTGGGGCCATGAACGGTTTTGACGAAAATGACGCCTTTGAGGCCGCCGCCCGCCCAATCCCGCTGTCGCAGCAGGCCATGGCGGCGCGCCCCTCACCCTACCTTGATGATCTGAACCCCGCCCAACGCGCCGGCGTAGAGGCGTTGGATGGCCCGGTCTTGATGCTGGCGGGTGCAGGCACTGGCAAGACCAAGGCACTGACCGCCCGCATCGTGCATCTGCTCAACACCGCCCGCGCCCGCCCGAATGAAATCCTCGCCGTTACCTTCACTAACAAAGCCGCGCGTGAGATGCGAAACCGCGTGGCCCGCCTGATGGGCGGCTCGGACGCCGGGCTGGCTTGGATGGGCACGTTCCACTCCATCTCCGTCAAAATCCTGCGCCGCCATGCCGAACTGGTGGGCCTCAAATCCAATTTCACCATTCTCGATACCGATGACCAGCTGCGCCTTCTCAAGCAACTCATCGCCGCCAGCAATATTGACGAAAAACGCTGGCCCGCGCGGGTGCTTGCCGGGGTGATCGACAGTTGGAAAAACCGCGCATGGACCCCATCAAATGTGCCTTCCTCCGAGGCATCGGCCTATGACAACCGCGGAACGGAGCTGTATCAGCAGTATCAAGACCGCCTGAAAACTCTCAACGCCACCGATTTTGGCGACCTTTTGTTGCACACGGTCACCCTGTTTCAGGCCCATCCCGACATTTTGGCGCAGTATCAGCGCTGGTTCAAATATATCCTTGTTGATGAATACCAAGATACCAACGTCGCCCAATATCTCTGGCTGCGGCTTCTGGCGCAGGCGCATAAAAACATCTGTTGCGTCGGCGATGATGATCAGTCGATCTATGGCTGGCGCGGGGCCGAAGTCGGCAATATCCTGCGGTTTGAAAAGGATTTCCCCGGCGCGCATGTGGTGCGGCTGGAGCAAAATTACCGCTCCACCCCGCATATCCTCGCTGCCGCCTCGGCCGTGATCGCGGGCAATGCCGGGCGCTTGGGCAAAACGCTGTGGACCGAGCGGGAGGGCGGCGAAAAGGTCCGTCTCATCGGCCATTGGGATGGCGAGGAAGAGGCCCGCTGGATTGGGGATGAGCTGGAATCTCTGCAACGCGGCACCCGCGCGCTGGATGCCCATAGCCTTGATGATATGGCCATTCTCGTGCGCACCTCCCACCAGATGCGCGCCTTTGAAGACCGTTTCCTGACCATCGGTTTGCCCTACCGCGTCATCGGTGGCCCACGTTTTTATGAGCGCTTGGAAATTCGCGATGCGATGGCCTATTTCCGCCTCGCCGTTTCCCCCGATGATGATCTGGCCTTTGAACGTGTGGTCAACACCCCCAAACGCGGGCTTGGCGACAAGGCGCAGCAAAGCATCCAGCGTGTGGCCCGCGCGGGCGGCATGTCGCTGCTCAATGGCGCGCGCGCGTTGCTGGCTGAGGACGGTATCGGTGGCAAAGGTGCAGGGCAGTTGCGCGCCTTTACCGATGGCATGGCCCGCTGGCACCACGCCACGCTTGTGCCCAATTACAACCATATCGAACTGGCTGAGGTTATTTTGGAGGAATCCGGCTACACCGCGATGTGGCAAAACGACAAAACGCCCGAAGCGCCGGGGCGGTTGGAAAACCTCAAGGAACTGGTCAAGGCGCTGGAGCAGTTCGAGAACCTGCAAGGGTTCTTGGAGCACGTGTCCCTCATCATGGAAAATGAAACCGAGGAGCAGGGCGCAAAGGTCAGCATCATGACGCTGCACGCGGCCAAGGGCCTTGAATTTCCCATCGTGTTTATGCCCGGTTGGGAAGACGGCCTGTTTCCCAGCCAGCGCAGCATGGATGAAAGCGGCCAAAAGGGGCTGGAGGAGGAGCGACGTCTGGCCTATGTCGGCATCACGCGGGCCGAGGTGCTGTGCTCCATCTCCTTTGCCGCCAACCGCCGGGTTTATGGCCAATGGCAAAGCCAGCTTCCCAGCCGCTTCATTGATGAACTGCCGGTGGCCCATGTTGATATTCTCACGATGCCCGGCCTTCACGGTGGCGGCTATGGGGCCGCAGCCCCGGCCCCCCGGATTGAGGAACGCGCGGCCAAGGCCGATGTCTATAACTCCCCCGGCTGGCGGCGGATGCAAGAGCGTGCGGCAATGCGCCCGACCGCCCAATCACCAGAGGCCAAAAGCGCGGTGATAGACCTTACGGCCGTTTCCTCTTTCACGCTGCACGATCGGGTATTCCACCAAAAATTCGGCTATGGCACGATTGAGGGGATAGACGGCGACAAGCTGGACGTGGCCTTTGACAAGGCCGGTTCCAAAAAGATCGTCGCGCGCTTTGTTATGGCCGCCGATCAGGCGCATGATTTGCCGTTCTAGGGCACAGGCTGTTCTTGTTGGAATGGTCGTCGTGGCATCATGCGCGAAGGCAAAGAGCCGATGGTTTGCCTGAATAGTAACTGAGAATGCTCTTAATTTGGCTTTGCGCTCTGCGCGAGACAGCCCGCTTTGGGCGGTAAACCCGCAGCCCGCATTCTTGCCATGGTATCGGCCAAGCCTATACCGCAAGAACTTGTAAAAACAAAGAAATTCACATCAAGCCGTTGCTTGTGCGCGGGTCGATAATACGTGCTTGGGGGTATCATAAATTCGGGTTCTGGCCCCGAAACGGAAAGCGGCGGCGCTTACGAGGGAGGGAAGCGCCGCCGTTCCATGTCATTCAGCCCGGGAGGAGGAGAGGGCCAAGTGATCTAGCGTGAAGGCGTGGTGCCTTCGAATGTCTGCAACGGCCCCAAGGGAGGAGGAGTGAGGCCGCTGCGTCTTTCGTCCGACCCCGGGAGGAGGTGAGGTCGGGCGTTTGGTCGGGGCGTGATTACGAGAACCACATCCCCTGAAACTTTTCGCAGCGGTCCCCGGGAGGAGGATAGGGACCGCTGCGTCTTTCGTCCGACCCCGGGAGGAGGTGGGGTCGGGCGTCTGGTCGGGGCGTGATTACGAAAACCACATCCCCTGAAACTTTTGCGGTGCCGCCCGGGAGGAGGATAGGAGGCACCGCTGGTTCCCTTTCGGCTCAGGGAGGATGAGCCGTCCGGCAAATCTGGAAAACGGATGTTTTCCGAAAAAAAGTACGGCGACACGGGGGAGGAAGAAGCGTGTCGCCGCGATTGCATCAAGTCCAAGGAGGAGGAAAGGACCGATACGAGTTAGATGTTACTTGCCGTACGCCGCTTCAAGGGCGATGCGGGTAATCATTGACCGCGAGATGCCTAAATCGGTCAAATCGCGCGTCGAAAGTGCGCGCAGCTCCGAAACAGTCTGATTATAGACCCGACGACGGCGCATTGCTTCTTTTATGGATTTCATCACGGCGGCAGCGCGGTCCATCAGGCCCAGTGATGCTGCGGTGGAGGTGTTCATATATGCCATGGTCGGCCTTATCTTTCTATTCTTGCAAGCGCCTCTTGTTGCGCTGTTGTGAGTAACATGGGGTAGTTGCTGCACCTGCACAATCTACAATGCTGCAATGCAGCTATGCGCCGTCGGCATAGCGAAGCTGCCTGATTTACCTAAGGGAAACATGTGCTTCGCCTTATTTTTAACCGTTTGATCAACGCGCCTTGCACTTTGCCCATAAAGCGACAAGCTATGCGCAGTGAATGAGCGGAGTGGAAAGATGGCGTTGACCAAAGATAGCGTGATGGCAGTTCTTGGCGGTGTTGCCCTGCCGGACGGCGGCACATTAGTGTCGCGCGATTTGATTCGCGCGCTGGTGGTGGAGGGCGGCAATATCCGCTTTGTGATTGAGGCTGCCACCCCCGATGAGGCCCGCGCCCTTGCCCCCGTGCAAGCCCAGGTCGAGGCCGCCTTGCGCGCGCTGCCCGGTGTCACGGTGGTGCAGGTGGTGATGACCGCGCACGGACCTGCCACAAAGCCAGCCAGCCCACCGCCCAGCCTGAAAATTGGTCAGCACCCCACGCCGCAGCAGGGCGGTCCCGCCCCGATCAACGGCATCGACCGTATCATTGCCATCGGCTCTGGCAAGGGCGGGGTGGGCAAATCCACCGTGTCGTCAAACCTCGCGGTGGCGCTTGCGCGGCAGGGCAGGCGGGTCGGCCTGCTCGATGCTGATATCTATGGCCCTTCGCAGCCGCGCATGATGGGCGTCTCCAAGCGCCCCGCCTCGCCGGATGGTAAAACCATCATCCCGTTGCAGGCGCATGGCGTCACCGTCATGTCCATCGGGTTGATGCTTAATGAGGGCGACGCCGTGGCCTGGCGCGGCCCGATGATCATGGGCGCGCTGCAACAGCTTTTGACGCAAGTGGAATGGGGCCAGCTTGATATCCTCATCATTGATCTGCCGCCGGGGACGGGCGATATCCAGCTTACCCTGTGCCAGCGTACGCAATTGACCGGGGCGATTGTGGTGTCTACCCCGCAAGATGTGGCGATGCTTGATGCCCGTCGCGCGCTCGATATGTTCGCCAAGCTCAAAACCCCGGTTCTGGGGCTGATCGAGAACATGTCCACCTATCACTGCCCCCAATGCGGGCATGAGGCGCATCTCTTTGGTCATGGTGGTGTCGCGGCAGAGGCGGCCAAGCTCGGCCTGCCCTTTCTGGGCGAATTGCCGCTGGAGTTGGAAACCCGCATCGCGGGCGATGCAGGCACGCCGATTGCGCTAGGCGATGGTCCGGCGGCTGAGGCCTATGCCAGGCTTGCTGCGCGTCTGGTCGCGGGCGGCATGGCCTGATCAGGCTTTCACCACCCCAGACCCGCGCCAGCTTTCTCCGGCGCGGGTTTTTTCATGGGCCGCGATGGGAATGGTGGCAGATA
>ERZ889078.1535-NODE-1535-length-18049-cov-6.546960_pt1 | contig 18049 bp, 17 predicted proteins | sample MGYA00521266_ERZ889078 | MGnify/ENA primary metagenome ERZ889078 (study PRJEB32303, sample SAMEA104408618) | aquatic metagenome | biome: Brackish water; feature: Pelagic; material: water | place: Baltic Sea | collected 2014-06-16T06:34:00 | depth 76,534 m ...
AAGTTTCGTGCCGACGAGATCGGGTCGGTTAGGGTTGACCAGCATGGTGGCAAAATCCTTGCCGCCTTGTAGGCTGTGGAGCTGGTAGACAAAAAAGTAATCCTTGGGATCGCTGCCCATGCTCTTTTCTATGTCGGCAGTGATACGTTCCCTGGTCATGTCGCCAAAGTCTTCATAGTATTCACCTGCGCCGACAAAACTATCGAGATGCTCTAGATAGGTTACGTAGGCTATTTTTTTATATAATTTGTCAGGATCGCCACCGGGGACAGGCCAATTGTACTCGAGAAAACCACTGTTCTTTTGCTTCACAAGGTCTATAAGATTTTTGATTGCCAGGAGTTTTTGTCCACTGAAGACCTGATCCGCCATTTTTCCTTCAATGCTAGGGTCGGGGGGATAGAGGTGGATGACACCATCCATGCCGAACACAAAAAAATATCCGCGTTTCTGGTTAAACCTGATGGGGCGAAGAGCCTGGAGCAAGAGGTTTTTTTGATTTTTTTTGATTGTATCAGTATTTTCCAGGAAGAGATTCTCCGCAGTGGATTTTGCTTCAATGACCCTTGATTGGAGGCTTTCTTCCAGTCGTTGTTTGATCTGTTTTCTGCGGAAATCAATCTGGTTAATTTGTAAATTCACTGCATAATGTAGGATCTCTTTTTGCTGATCCATGTATTCTTTTTCAATCAGGGGGAGGTCGTGCTCCAGTTCCAGTTGTTTGTCGGTAATAAAGAGAACGCCAAAGATAGTGCTGAGGATAGCTACAAGAATAATTGAACTGGAAAAAACAATTATTCTGATGTTTTTTTCATTGAAAAATTGCATTCATCCTACCTTGAAAAAATGTCAGATAAATTGTTATGGAAAGATCAGATTGGTCGTTGAATCACTTTAACAATTCATGCAAGGCCTGAACTGTTAAAGTGTCGCAACGAAATTACAGTTTGTTGTTAAATCAGTTTATATTTCAAAGGGGCTAAAGTCAAATCAAGTCGTCGGGATAGACAACGGTTGACTACTTGAAAAACACTTGCGAAAACCATGAGAAATAGATAGGTTACTTTTAGTTTTTTGTCTTGGTTCCTGGTGGGCAAGTCGTCGTTCTTTGGCTCATTTTAAAATACGATGTTTTATTATCGTCATCCTTTTGCCTGTTAAAATAACCGGATGATGAGAGCTTGTCATCCTGAAGCGGACGTATCATTTTTCTATGTATTCCGCGAAAGATGTCCAAGGTATATACGCATCAAATAGAAGTATGGTTTTTCTATAAGGAGGGTGATTGTCGATGAAAAAAGAAATCAGATTGAGTGTTGTAGCTGTTGTCTTAAGTGTTTGGGTTTTGATAATCAATATACCAGGAACTGTCTTTGCTTTAGGAGAGTATGATGGTGTCTGGGCAGGTTCAGAAACTATCAACGTTCCAGATTATGGACTGATGACTGAAACAACAGGAACAGTCATCTACCAGGAAAACCTGAATACCCTCAACTTTTGGGATTCTGAGTTCGGATCCGTCGATCTTATAAGGTTTGGTAACGAATGGAAATTAGACTCCCCATTACAGACAAATTATATGGGGTACGCAGTAACGATTACTTCAATGATAATGACCTTTTCTACGTCGAATAGCAGCATGACTGGAACAATAACAGCACAGGTTCCAGAACTAGCTGTGACAGCAACGGGCACTTTTTCTCATACCAAACAAACTTGCTAAAATTTGACTAATGGTATAACGGTATCTGGTCTCTCAGGTGCAGTAGATAGTCTACTTTGTTATGAGATAAATCTCCCCTCAGGGGCGACGAGCCTGAATGTTCAGACCTGGGGTGGAGCTGGTGATGCCGATCTTCTTCTAGTTCATCATCGTCCAGACTTTGACGACTATTATTCTGACGAATGGGACAACGATGAACAGATCCTTGTTGCAACCCCAAACTCCGGGAAGTGGTATATCGGTTTGGTGGGATGGGAGAGTTACTCGGGACTCAGTTTGCAGGTATCCTACGTTGGTGAGGTTAAGGCAATGCCGTGGATCCCGTTGCTGCTGCTTAACAATTAGGATGAATAATTGAGTTAAATCACAGGAGGATCGTAAACGGAGAAGAAATCGTCACTTTAAGGTCGGACATTGGTTTCTTATCTAGATTTTCTTGTGATTTTAACGAGGATGACGGTGTGCTTATAGCTCCATAAATACCTCTCAATGATGAATCCTACCTGGCCATCCCAAAATATGCCTTTTATCTTCCGACATCTTTTTTTCAACCCTCTACTTGGAGGGCTTACTCTCTTCTTGAGTGTAACGCCGACTCTCGCAGAAATTCAGAAACCAATTCTTAAATGGCAGTATGGCGGCTGCTATTCCTCTTGGTGTGAAACTGGCTGGTACAGCTCCCCCGCTGTCGCTGACCTGGACAAAAATGGAACATTAGAAATTATTGGCTCAGCCTATTCCATAGTTGTTCTGGACGGAGAGGACGGAACTCTCCAGTGGAGAGTATATTCTGGTGACGATCGTACAGCAGAGAGAGTTGATAATGTCGGTCGTACCTGGCCCGGTATCGTGGTCACCGATATTGACAATGACGGCGGACTAGAAATAGTATCTGCACACGGCGGTGGTTACGTTTCTGTCTATGACCACACAGGGCATTTCAAACCGGGCTGGCCCAAAAGACCTGTAACTAATGAACTTCGTGGACTTACAGTGGACGACCTTGATGGTGACGGAACCGATGAGGTTGTTGTTACCGGAGCTGTCTACGGAAAAACAAATACATGGGTTTATGAACATACAGGTAATCTGAGACCGGGATGGCCCCAACTAAACAATGATTCTGGGTACTCTTATGGAGTATTCAACGATAATGCCTGGATTGCTGATCTTGACATGGATGGGAGTAAAGAAGTGATTGTTCCCTCGGATGTTCATTATATCTGCGCCTATTCCGCCGACGGGCAGCAGATTCCCGCCCATGACATGTATGGCGGCAAAGGCTGGGGGGAAATCGGATTATGGGAGGATCCATCCATTGAGCTTCGAGGCTGGGGTGACTGTTCTACAAGTCGTGGGGAACGGTATAGGACCAATCTGGCACATGGTGCCGCGACTGCTGCGGATCTTGATGGTGACGGTAGCGTGGAAGTTGTTACCACTGGCAATATGTACGATTGTGCTCAGGGGCACCCCCCTGGGAAATACACTCCTCTCTATATTTTTAACGGTGATAGGAGTCGGTTCCAAAAAGGGAGCTGGGACTGGCGCCAGCCTGCCGTCGATACCGGAATACCCTTAAGTGAAGATTACGGAGTGATAGAAAACTGCCAGCCCAACCCCGTAGTTGCCGATCTTGACGGTGATGGTAAAAAAGAAATTCTTTTTGCCTCATACGATGGCCGGGTACATGCGTTCTGGCTTGATAAAACGGAACACCATAACTGGCCAGCCTCTGTCTACAACCCTTCGGAAGGATTCTACCGTTATGCCTCGGAACCGGTGATTGCTGACCTGGATGGCAATGGTAAGGCCGAGGTTCTTTTTGTCTCATGGGTACAAAAACAGTCTTCAGGGAACATGAGACTGGGAAAACTCCACGTGCTTGACTATCAGGGCAATAGCTTGCACGAAGTGGACCTCCCTCTACCGCGTTCTTCAAGTAAAAGTTGGAATGGTGCTCTTGCAGCGCCCACACTTGCAAACATCGACGGAGATCCCGATTTGGAAATTGTTGTCAACACTATTGCTGCAGGGTTTGTTGCCTATGATCTTCCTGGATCCTCGGCAGCTAAGGTCTTATGGAGAACAGGGAGGAACAAACAATTCGAGGAGCCCATTGGCAATCGCTCAGTTGCTCCCTTTATTCACCTGCTACTCAGGGATTAAAAACACAGGAGGGGTCGTGGTAGGCATGTTCTCAAAATCTCACTCAAAGAGCTCAGATAGCTCTTCTACTACTTGCATAGAATTTTCTCGGCTTGTTCTGCTCACCTTCAGTCTAATCGGCATTTTTCTTTGTCCTGTTCACTGCCCAGCTGATGGTATTTTGCCTCTTTATTTGCCAGCAATTATCAGTGGTGCCAATAGCTCAGGTTCTCAAGGTGTATGCGACGTTCCTCCGGAAGGACAGGCAGAAGATACCTCTAATCCAGACCGGGTCATCGGTAATGGTACTCCGGAGAGTTGCACCAGTTCAGCCGTTATTAATGCAGTGGCACTAGGAGGTGTCATAACCTTTAATTGCGGGCCTCAGCCGGTTACTATTACTATGCAACAAACTGCCAAGATCGTAAATGATACAGGTCCGAAAATTGTCCTAGACGGTGGGAGCAAGGTTACGCTCAGCGGTGGTGGTCTTGTCCGTATACTCTACATGAATACCTGCGATTCCGAGCAGAAATGGACAACCTCTCACTGTCAAGACCAGGATCATCCTCAATTGACGGTTCAGAACCTCACCTTCACCGATGGCAACTCTTCCAGCGAACAGGAGTATGACGGAGGGGGTGCCATCTGGGTACGGGGTGGGCGATTCAAAATCGTCAATTCTCGATTTTACAAGAATGTCTGTGCTAGCACGGGCCCTGATGTGGGGGGCGCTGCTGTGAGAGTTTTTAGTCAATACCAGGGCCTGCCTGTATATGTGGTAGGTAGTACTTTTGGCGGCAGTTCTTCCAATGGCAATGTCTGTTCCAATGGTGGGGCCCTGAGCAGTATAGGCGTTTCCTACACTGTCATAAACAGCCTGATGACTTATAATAAAGCAATTGGGTGGGGAGCCAATCCGGCCAGAGATAACACTCCTGGTGGTGGCAGCGGTGGGGCCATTTATAACGATGGAAACACCTTCACTCTCTCTGTATGCGGTACTGAAATAGCGAACAACCATGCCAAGGAGGGAGGTGGGGCTATCTTTTTTGTCAGTAACGATCGGACAGGGGCACTCATTATTAGTGATTCACAACTGAGAAATAACCCTAGTGAGGGATTTGAAACCAATGGGTATCCGGGCATCTTTTACCTGGGATCGGGGCCTCCGCAAGTTAGCAATTCTACCATTGAGTAGATTGACCTCAGCGGAATGTAGCCAGGGGATTATGAGGTTGGCTGGCAATAGTGGATACCAAACTTCTCTATCGTTTTCTGTTCTGCAAACTACTTCCTCTCAAAAGAAGCCAGTGAGTAATTGTTGAGAAAAAATTGCACCAAAAATGGGGCAGCTTTCATTTTCCACTCGAATGATTTTCTGATGACCTTAGGAAAACTGGCAACGCCCATGAAATTTCCTGATATTGGGTGAAAGGATATTTTTTTTGTGGAGATGAGGGCTAGGCTGCCGTTTTGAAGGACAGAGGCTACAATTGTTTTTTAAGGGTGATAAATAGAGAAAAGAGGACCTTGAACTGGCGGGGTTTTAGCGTTATGTTTAGCACTTGAGTCGTTAACCCTTTAAGAGGTGTGTCTATGGCCAGGTCAAAATGCCCGACATGTGAATATCATGAGTTTGAGGCTGTTCACGTTACGACAAAAACCGGGCAAAAATTTTGTCTCATCCAATGTGTTGCTTGTGGTACAGTTGTTGGTGCTCTTGACGATGTGAAAATCACCAATGTGATTAAAAATGCCGAGAAAAAACTATCCAAATTTCTTGAAAATCTGAACCGCAAGGTAATAACCGTCTGTAATAGAAAAAAAACCTGACCCTTATCGTCAGTATGTTTCTTGTGGCAAATCATCAACCGAGCAACGTTCGCCTGCTATATTGACCGCCGTGAAGAAGTTTTCATGCAGACAGAAGGGGGGGCGTTATGTTCAATGAATCCAAGAAAGAAGAGGCAGAGTAGTGGAAGAAGATATCGGTAAAAGACTCGTCCAAGCCATAAAGGATCCCAATAGTCTTGATTCTCGGGAGAGTCTCGCCAAGGCGATGGAAATTACCAAAGCCTATGCGAGTTCAGGGTCGGCCACGCATTATAGTACGGTCACAAAACTCTTTTACGATTTGTTTGAGATGTTCGAGACAGGCCGGGATCCAAGTGCTAAGTAGTCGGTGGGGTCCGTTTCAGGTGTTTTTCGAGAGACTCGACGCCATTGCTTTTTGAAATAATCTTTTTGAGATAATTGATGTTTTTATCAATGTTTTCGATATAGAGGTTTCGGTCGATTTTATACATTTCACGAAAATGTGTCCGCATCGCCTCGGATGTGTTGGAGAAGGTGGTGGCGAGCCGCTTTAAAACTACGCTGTGGTAGAATTTTTCCGTGTGTTCCATGAGTTCCTGGGCGGATTTGTGTTGGTTTATTCCCCCGGTCTCTTGCTCATTGAAGAGCAGGGGGAGGCACTCCAAATAATACCTGTCGGCCATCTGGGCAAGTATATCTGCTGAACCGATTACCTGCCCGGCAAGCTGGATTTCATTGGTATGATAGTCAAAGGTTGCTGGATCACTCTCCAGATCTGTGTAATGAATGATTGTCGCACAGTCCTTGGAAATATCCTCTTTAAACCCCTTCTTGACCGCATATTTGTGAAGAAATAGTATTGATCGCTCTTCGTGTTTCGCCATGTATCCCGTACCAGAATGGGTTTGGTCGCCTTCCTGAAGCAACATGCCGGTATCGTGAAAATAGGCGGCAAGCAAGCCTTTGAAAAGTGTTTCGGGCGAGATGTGGACATGTTTGCAATGGAGTCCGTGGAAGAGTCGGGCTGCGGCTAACACCACCATTTGACTGTGTCGCAGGTTGTGGTACGGGAGGGTGTTCTTCTGGAAATCAGGACATGAACCGGAAAAAAAATAGATCAGGTCATTATGAACCTCTCGGATCATCCCAAGGTCAATGGAAGGACAGACCTTTTCTGCAAGAAAGAGGATTTTATCCAGTGGCTTGCCATTCAGATTTCCCTCAAAAAGATGAGTGAGATTTATATTGTCCATATGCCTTATTGAGATATTTATGTATGAAAATGTCAGTCTTCAGACATTCTACAGTTACATTTGTAAGAAGGCAAATGGCTGCCACAAAATTCTGATCTTTTTCAATATTTGCATTTCCTGGACTAAGCTGGCAAACTTAAGCACACTACATTGCGGTGTATGATACTTTTACAAAATATACGAAGTGTCACCTAGACTTTATCAATTATTGCAGGTACAATTTGACTTAGACATTGGAAATTAGGCACGAAAAATAACATTTAAGATAATCTATTACAGAAATCGTGATTGAGTAAGATGGGCGACAATAAAGATTCCGTTGTAGTATTAATAGTAGATGACGATGAGTTGGTCCGCATGACGCTCAGTGTTCTGGTGGGTTCACTTGGTTATCACTGTCTGGTTGCGGGTGATGGTGTTGAAGCGATTGCAGTATTGAAATCGACTGCGGTGGAGCTTGTTTTTACAGATATCGTGATGCCGGGGATGGATGGCTTGCAGTTGCTTGCCCATATCAAAGAAAATTACAAAGAAACAGATGTTATAATCTCTACTGGATTTTACGAAAAGGTAAGTTACGCGGAGGTAATAAAAGCCGGGGCTATCGATTTTATTAAAAAGCCAATCGACCAGGCCGAGCTTGAAGCCAAGCTTACTCGAGCAGTTCGTGAGCGTAGGATGATGCGGGAGTTGGAGCGCTTATCAAAACAAGATGGGTTGACGTCACTTCTGAACAGGAGGGCCTTTGACGAACGTTTTTCCGATGAGGTGGAGAGGGCACATAGGCAGAATTACCCTCTGATGCTTGCCATCATAGATATCGATAATTTTAAACAACACAATGACAAGTATGGCCACCTAAAAGGGGATAGCGTTCTCATTAACCTCGCTGAAATTCTCAGAGAATGTACCCGGGAGAGTGTGGATATGTGTTTCAGGCTCGGCGGTGACGAGTTCGCCGTTCTACTTCCTCAGGCTAATGCCGACCAGGGAACGGAGATTGTTCAGCGTATCCTGCTCAGTTTTGTTGAACAGAGTTTTGGTCTAACAACCCTTTCCATAGGTCTTATCTCATGTGCAAGAGACGTGAATGTGCTTAGGGAAAAAGACGAAACAGCAATAAGAGAAAGGGCGGATCGGGCCATGTACGAGGCCAAGAAAAACGGCAAGAATTGTGTAGTGACTCAGGTGTGACAACCAATCATTACCTTGCTGGAAAATGATTGGTTGGTGTTAGGGCTCAGCCCAATGCATCCTTGTAAAAAGCAAGATCAGGCTCGATCGGATAATTCCCATCAAAGCAGGCCAGACAAAAATTCTTTTTGTCCATACCCGTTGCCTTGACAAGACCTTCCAGGCTCAGGTAGTGCAGGGAGTCTAGACCGAGATATCCGGCAATTTCGTTTATCTCTTTCTGGTTGGCTATCAGTTGGTTAACATCCGGAAAGTCAATACCGTAATAGCAGGCGTGTCTGGTTGGAGGGCAACTGACCACCATATGGACTTCTTTAGCACCGGCTTCCCGCAGGGCTCTCACCCGGCTCTTTCCTGTTGTTCCCCGAATTATTGAATCTTCGACGATTATAACTCTTTTCCCCTTCAAAAACGAACGGACTGGATTGAGTTTTACCTTTACATTGAAGTCACGCATTGACTGGGTTGGCTGGATAAAGGTCCGACCAACATAGTGGTTTCTGATCACACCCATTTCCAGTGGAATACCGGATGCTTGAGAATAGCCAATAGCAGCGTAGTTTCCAGAATCTGGAAAAGGCATAACGAAATCGGCATCAATTTTTGCTTCACTGGCAAGAATTTCACCCATCCGTTTTCGAGCCTGATAGACGTTAATACCAAAAATTTCAGAGTCGGGTCTGGCGAAATAGACCTGTTCGAATATGCAGAAATGGCTGTCTTGTTTTGGCCACGGAAAAATGGAAGTCATTCCGCTTTCCTTAAAGATAACAATTTCACCTGGCTCTATATCCCGCACATATTCGGCCTCGATAAGATCAAGGGCGCAGGTTTCGGAGGCAATAACCCAACCCCCGTTGTCCCCGCCGCCATTCTTCAGTTTGCCGAGACAAAGCGGTCGAAAGCCATCGGGGTCGCGGACGGCGATCATGGTGTCCTCGTTCATGAGCAAGAGAGAGTAGGCTCCCTTCAGGGAGGTGAAGGTGTTTTTGAGAGCAGTCTCGAGACCAAGGTGGGTAGAGCGAGCCATCAGATGAAGAACGACCTCGCTGTCCATGGTAGTCTGAAAAATCGATCCCTGTTCTTCCATTGCATTTCGCAAGGCTATGGAATTAACGAGATTGCCGTTGTGGGCAACAGACAAAGTCGTTCCCTTGTGGTTGACCATAAGGGGTTGGGCATTGGTGATATTTGAGGCCCCGGTGGTGGAATATCGAACATGTCCAATAGATAAATGGCCGTTTAATCCCTGAAGGATTTCTTCGGTAAAAATCTCCGGAACAAGGCCCATGTTCTTGTGTATATAAACTTTTTTTCCATTGGACGTCACAATTCCGGCACTTTCCTGGCCCCGGTGCTGGAGGGCATAGAGACCGAAATAGGTAAGTTTTGCTGAGTCGGGATGATTAAAAACGCCACATACTCCACATTCGTGGGTAGGACGGCCGTCTGAAGATTTTTTACTCTGTTGTTGTACCATCGGGAATAATTCCTTGGTTGTGTGAAATACCGGCAGCTTGGAGAAATTCAGAACTGTGAAGGCAAGCATACCCATTTCAGTTAATGCAAAAACAGGGAAAGGCACAAAGAGAAAACCTCTGTGCCTTTCTTTTGGTAACCCAAAAAGAGAAATCTATATTAACTATTACCTAAATTCAACAAGAAAGAGCGATGGCCACCGTAAAAAGAATTTTAAGGTCGAATCATCGGGTATATTATTTGTTCTTTTGAATCGTATCTGCTTAATATGCGGGTAAATTTAATGAAATTTGCCGACGGTCTCTGGCCTAACTGGGTGTTGTGGCCAGTGCGTGGAGAAGCTCCGTAAGATTGACGATGTCGTTTAGATCGAGCTGCTCGTCGACGGTGTGCACCTTAGCCATGCCGGTGGCGATGATAGCCGTTGGCAAATCGTAACTACAAAAAATGTTGGCATCACTGCCGCCGCCGGCGACGATGTATTTCAATGTTTTTCCCGCAAGTTTTGAGGCTTTTTGTATCCTTTTGATTACCGGGGTGTCATCTGCAATGCTGAGTGCCGGATAGTCACCGACGATATCGAATGTGATGGAAGGGCGTTTGTCTCCGACGGCTGGATTACCCTGCCATTTGGCAACGGTCGTCTCGAATGCATTGAGGATCTCTTTGGTATAGAGGTCCAGTTTTTCGATGGAATGGCTACGGACTTCCCCCTTGAGTACGATCTTTTCCGGGACGATATTGGTTGCAACCCCGCCCTGTATGATACCAATGTTACGGGTCGATTCGTCGTCAAGTCGCCCCAGGCGGAGCTCACTCAGGGCTGCCACGGTTAAGGCCAGGGCATTTATTCCAGCCTCTGGGCAGAGTCCGGCGTGGGCTGCCAGGCCCTTTATCTCAATGGATATTTTGTTGGCAGCCGGTGCGCCTACGATTACGTGATCGATACCGGATGAATCCAGTGCGTAGCCGTAATTGGTCTGAAGTTGTTTGTAGTCAAGATTTTTGGCACCGAGAAGTCCTATCTCTTCGCAGGTGGTGACAACGACCTCAATCATTGGATGTGGACTTTTGTTCTCCTTCAAGAGAGCAAGGAGCTCAAGAATGGCAGCAATACCGCTTTTGTCGTCGCCGCCAAGCACTGTTTCGCCCTTGCTGGTGAAGATATCGCCAGTTCGCAGAACCTCGACACCGTTGGCAGGTTCAACCGTATCCATGTGGCAGGAAAGAAACAGTCCCTCCTGCTCTGGTTGGTTGCCATTAAAACGGACAATGAGGTTGCCGGATTCTGATCCGGTTTTGGTAGCCGATCCGTCCTCAGAAATTGAATCAGCCCCAAGGCCTGCGAACTTTTCTTTCAGGCAGGCGGCGATTGCACCTTCTTTTCTTGAAGGGCTGCTGATTTCACACAGTTCTGTAAAGGTAGCGGCGAGGCGCTCCCGGTTTATGGCAATTGTCATTTTATAACCTCATTGGGGCTTGACTGAAGGAGGACGACGGCGTGACAGCTGATGCCCTCTTGCCTCCCGGTAAAACCCATTTTTTCAGTGGTGGTTGCTTTAATGTTGAGAGCGCTCGGGTCAATATTGCAGGTGCGGCCAAGCAGTTCTCTCATTTCGTCAAGGTAGGCTGCCAGGCGGGGGGCCTGGCAGACCAAGGTGATGTCGGCGTTGCTAATTGAATACCCCTGTTCGCCAGCCAGTATAATGACCTGCTCGAGCAAAGTAATTGAATAGATGCCGGCAAATCGTTCATCGGAATCGGGAAAATGCTTACCTATATCACCTAAACCCAGGGCACCAAGGATGGCGTCACAGAGGGCATGGGTGAGCACGTCGGCATCGGAGTGTCCGGCCAGGCCATGACTGTGGGGGACAGTGATGCCGCCGAGGACAAGCTTCCTGTTTTCAGCAAAACGGTGGGCATCATAACCATGGCCGATACGTAACTGTGGCATGAAGTCTTGTCGAAGTATCTTTTCGGCCAAAAGAAGGTCCTCGGGTCGGGTGATTTTGATATTGGTTTCGGCGCCTTCTACAAGGCTTACCGGAATTCCTGCCTTTTCCAGCAGGGACGATTCATCGGTGACATCCGCATCGCCGTTCTGTAGGTAGGCTTTTTCAAGTAGCTCTTTTCGGACGGCCTGGGGGGTTTGTGCCTGCCAGAGGGATGTCCGGTCAATGGTGGCGGTGACTTTGCCGGTATCGTCTCCCCGTTTCAGGGTATCTTTGACTGGAACTGCGGCAATGCCAGCACCGTGATGAAGGGCGGCAAGATAGCATCTGTCGATTATTTCCCTGCTGACCAGTGGCCTGGCGCCATCATGAACCAAGACAATTGCTGTCTCGTCATCAAGTGCTTTAAGGCCTGCCTGAACAGAATCCTGGCGTCTGCGCCCTCCGGCTACTATTGCCAATTTGGCAACATTGATTTGGTAGCGGTCAAACAATGTCTTCGTCTGTTCAAGCCAGTCCGCGGGAACGACAACTATAATTCGGTTGATGTAGCTGTTATTGATAAAGGCTCGAACTGTATGGACAATAATTGGTAGGCCCACCAGCAGGTGGTACTGTTTTGGGTGATCAAGGTGCATCCTCGTCCCGAAACCGGCGGCGGGAATTATGGCAGCAGCGGAGAGAGTCATAGAGTATAAAAGAGAGAAGGCTGGGCGCCTGTTAGAGACATCTCAATTGGCAGTATGCGCTCAGCATCATGTAGCAGCATCCTTAATAGTAACTATGATTTACGGGATTGAAAAAATGGAGCGGGTTATAAGCCGAATTCTGTACCCCGTTAAGGGCCATGATCATTTCACTGGGATGTTGATTGCTCAACACCTCTTGCAACCTACCCGGAGATCTCGGACGGGCCGCCCTCAAACATCTCCCTATTTGGTCTTGCTCTGAGTGGGGTTTACCATGCCTCCCATGTCGCCATGGAAGCGGTGAGCTCTTACCTCGCCGTTTCACCCTTACCTGATGGAACACCCCACAAGGGGGGTATAAGTACCTTTAAACAGAAAAAATTTCTGTAAGGTACTAATCAGGCGGTTTGTTTTCTGTGGCACTTTCCCCCGGTCACCCGGCGTTCGCGTTACGAACCACCCTGCCCTGTAGAGTTCGGACTTTCCTCTCCGGTCAAAAGACCGGAGCGACCATGCACCCGCTCCGTTTACTAATCTAGTGGGAAACTCGTAACAAGTCAAAGCGAAAATTGTCTGTAAGGTACTAATTCTCTTCTGTTGCCGGTGGAACATAATAATTCAAACGCTGACAGGTCGGGCAATCGAAAATATCGTCACCTTTAAGCAACATATTGTATCGTTGTGGCGGAAGGGCCATGAAGCATCCCTGGCAGACACCGTCCACGACATTGACTACAGCCAGACCGTTACGGTGTTGACGGAGGGTGTCGTATTTACGCAGAACAGACTTTTTGATCTTGCCGGCCTGGTCACTGCGTTTGGTATCTTTTTTCTTTTTGCCCTTATGGATTGCCTCGATGTTCTCCCGGACTTTATTGGTTTCTTCGGTAACGAGTTTCTTTTCGCCTTTCAAAAGATTCTTTTCTTCTTCCATTTGAGCGGTCAGTTTCTCAATGGATTCCATGATGACCATGATTTTTTCTTCGTTTTCTTTGGCACTCTTTTTGGCATCTTCGATTTCTTTCAGCAGAGCTGTCTGCTCACGACCGGTCTGCACCTGCATCATTTTCGACTGGCGCTCTCTGACGTGATCCATCTTATCGGCCATTTCGCCTTCGAGGGTTCGGCTTTCTTTTTGCTGCGAGGTGATTTGTTCCTGTAATTCGTTAATCAAAGCCTCTCTTTTGGCCAGGGCAGACATGCGCTCGTCAAGTCCGCTTTGTTCAGATTTAATGGCATTGTCGATCTGATCAATTTCCAGGTCAATGGTCTGGAGTGAAACGAGTTGGGTTAAGAGTTCGTTCAAAATGATTCTCCTATGAATGTGTTTCTCTATGGTTGTATGTTTTATCCATTAAAACGAAAGGGTGATGCTCCTTATTCGTTTGCAGAATTTGAATTTTCCAGTTCATTTTGTCACTGGCCTCTCTGAGCTTATTTACCAGGAGGGTGACAGCAGGTTTTTCGGTTGCGTAGTGGGTACCATCGATGACACAAAAATTGTTTTCCATGGCCCAGATAGCCGTACTGTGTTTTATTTCAGCAGACAAATAGACGTCTGCGCCACGTTGAAAAGCAATCGGTGCCAGCTCAGAGCCGCTTCCGCCGCATACTGCGACGGTGGATATCGTTTCCGGGAGCGTCCCCGCTGTTTGGACAGAGGGGAGATGCAGTACATCAAGCATCCTGATTAAAAATTCAGCAGAGGGTATAGGGGACGGGTAAACGCCGATACGTCCCAGTCCGGTATCTGCTTTATTGTCGTTCGACGAAGTTATAAGAGGAAAAAGGTTTTCGAGGCCAAGTTGGTGGGCAAGGTAATCGCTGACTCCTTCCCGGGCACTGTCAAAATTGGTATGACAGCCGATGATGGCGATGCGGTTGGAGAGGGCTTTTTCCAGTAGCCTGCCACTCGGATCGGCGGTGTTGATTGCCGAAAGTGGTTTAAAGATAACCGGATGGTGGGTGATGATGGTGTTAGCACCCTGCGCTATCGCTTCGTCTATCAAGCTGTTGGTCGGATCGAGTCCGGCAAGAATGGCCGTCACTTCTTGTGCTGGGTCACCGACCAGAAGGCCCACGTTGTCCCACGATTCAGCCAGACTGAAAGGTGCCTCCGCATTGAGGCTTTCGAGAATGTCCTGTACTCTTACTGTCATAGAGGTTTTTTTATCGTGCAACCAATTAAAACAAAAAAGGTACACCCCACTGGGGATGTACCTTTTTATTCATTTCGCCTATTCAGGCATTCCTAGCCCAAATTGAGATCTGTCTTCAAGGGGTATTATGCTTTCCCCTTTTTGTATGTATAATCTTGTTTTTTTCAAGGAACCCGTTGTTTCTACTCAGAAGCTGCTGTATTAATGGTGGGCGCAGTAGGATTCGAACCTACGACCGATCGGTTATGAGCCGATGGCTCTACCAACTGAGCTATGCGCCCATAACTTTCTTTTAAAGATAAAACAATCTATATAAAAGGACCTTGGTCACAAAGTCAATGAAAAAAACAAAGAAGGTAGCAAAAGTTTTTCGGGATGAGGAGAATTCAGTCAGGTGGAACTGCTCGTCTCTTGGTGGCCAAATTGAACAAGATAACTATCTTACTAACATTAAACGCAATAGCAAAGGTATTGATCGTTAGGTCAAGTTTGCAAAAGAATAGGTGAATCGCCTTGATGTATACTAATCTCCTTCTGTTTCTAGTCGCAATATTTCTCTTTAGTGTCGATACAGTACCAGAGGCCCCGTTTTTGCCCGGCTGGCAGTCTCTGCTCCTGTTTGTCCTGCTTTTGGTCGGATATAATCGGCTTGCCGGGAAGCTTTTCAAGAGACCACGAGCCATTCGCTCAGCCGGATATTTTCAGACGGAAAAGCAGCTTTCTATCCTGGCCTTGGTTTTTTTCGGTGCAACTCTTTACGTCTGCGACTCGAAATATTATCTCTCTTTAGTCTCCTTTGGCAATAGTATGCCCGCACTGGTAAATATTGCGGGGCTTATGCTTTTTGTCCTCTTTTTGGCCATCATGTGGCGGGCCGGACAAAAGAACTATGAGCTGATCTTTGGCAGAAAACACAGCACGGTCACATTTGTTCTGTCCAATATCAAAGCAAACTTGCCGATTGTATTGCCTTGGGTCATCCTCTCGCTGCTCTACGATATCGTTGCTTTGTTACCCCTTCCTGGACTGCAGAAAGTCATTGCCTCGGAATGGGGTGATTTGGTGTTTTTTGGTTTTTTCCTGTTTTTTGTGCTGATTTTTTTCCCACCGCTGGTACGAAGGCTCTGGGGATGTAAAAAAATGCCCGATGGCTATCTGAAAAGGCATCTGGATCTGTTCTGCGCTAAACAAAACTTTACCGCTGACTACTATCTCTGGCCTCTTTTTGAAGGAAGGGTATTGACCGCCGCAGTAATGGGCATTGTGCCCGGTCTCCGGTACATTCTTCTCACCCCAGCTCTTATTGAGACTATGTCCAGGGCCGAGATTGAGGCGATCATGGCCCATGAAATTGGTCACGTGAAAAAGTATCATCTGCTGCTGTATATCTTTCTTATAACCGGCTTTAGTCTTCTGGTTGGTATGCTCGCGGAGCCGTTTATCTATCTCTTTCTCTCCTTTCCTTTCCTGAATGGCTTGATTGCCCTAAGCGGTATCTCGGCGGAAACGGCCCTGACCTTGCTGGGTTCGATCCCATTACTCATTTTTATGTTGGTCTATTTTCGCTTCGTCTTCGGCTATTTCATCCGTAATTTCGAAAGGCAGGCGGACCTCTTTAGTCTTGCGACAATCGGCGACGGTCAGGCCTTGGTTTCGGCTTTTGAGAAGATATCAGTCCTCAGTGGTGATATTCGCGACCAGCCAAACTGGCATCATTTCGGCATTGGAGAACGCATCGACTGTCTTGAACTGGCGGAACAGGAACCGGAGCAGATCGGGCGTCACAATCGAAAGGTGCGATATAGTCTTTTTGCCTATGTTGCAATCCTGCTGCTTACCGTTGCTTTGGTGCGCCAGATTCCGACTGAAGTGCTGGCCCAGCGTTATCAAGAAAATTTTGCCGAATCGGTCCTGCTCCAGAAGGTAAAACAAGAACCGGACCGTGCACTGTGGCAGCGTCTCATCGGTGATCTTATGCTGACCAGGAAGATGGAAGAGAAAGCCCTGACGGCGTATGAAAAAGCCTATAGTCTTGAACCGGTTAACCCGGAGATTATGAACAATTATGCCTGGCTGCTCCTGACCAGCGAGAATTTGAGCCTTAGGGATCCACTTAAGGCGCTTACTCTTGCCAGGGCGGCGGCCACCCTCCAGCCGAAAGGGCACGTGCTCGATACCCTGGCGACCGCTTATTGGGCCAACGGTCTTGTCGACGAGGCAGTCCGTACGGAAAAACAGGCAGCTTTTGTGGACATGGCCCAGAAAAGGTTTTACCTGGCGCAGATCAGCAAATTTACCAGCCAAAGCTATGAAGAAGCTGTGAGTGAACTGGAAGCGACTCAGAAGACAGCACAACAGGAGTTGAGGTAGGCGATGGCAACAATGAACCTTGCGCCTTTATTGGGAGCCCATGAGTCGGTTGCTGGTGGTCTTCACCTGGCTTTTGAGAGAATCGAAAGGGTGGGTGGCGAAGCGCTACAGATCTTTACCCGCAACCAGCGACAGTGGCATCCGGCGGAACTGGGAGTGGAAGAGATTGAGCTTTTTAAAAAAGCCCATGAAAAAAGTGGTGCTATGCCTACGCCTCACATGCTTCTTATCTGGTAAATCTGGCCACCGGTAAAGATGATTTGTTGGAAAAATCGGTGGACAACCTTGTCCTGGAATTGACGCGCTGTGCTCAGCTTGGCGTGCCGTATGTGGTTCTGCATCCGGGTTCCCATGGCGGTGATGGTGTTGAGGTTGGACTTGAGCGCTTTATCAAGGGGCTGGACAGGGTAATCGAACGAGGCGGTGTTGCAGTGCAGGTCCTAGTGGAAACTACCGCAGGACAGGGTACTGGTCTTGGCAGCAGTTTCGCAGAATTGGCGTATATTCTGAATAATTCAAAATTTCCAGAATTGTTGGGAGTCTGTATCGATACCTGCCATATCTTTGCGGCCGGATACGAGCTGCGGACAGCAGATGGTTACGAGGCAACGGTTGCCGCTCTCACGAGCTCGGTCGGCCTCGATAAAATACGTTTTTTCCACCTCAATGATTCAAAGAAAGAGTTGAGCAGCAGAGTAGACCGCCATGAACATATCGGCCAGGGGGCTATCGGCTTGGCTGGCTTTAGAAACCTGCTGAACGACAGGCGGTTTGCCGGGCTGCCGATGACCCTGGAGACCCCGAAAGGTGATAACCTGGCTGAGGACCTGGAAAACCTGCAGCTCCTCCGTTCGCTTCTTTGAGGACTCTGGGGTAATTCTCTGAATCTTCTTGCAAAATTATTATCTTCAGGAGAGAATGGGACAAAGGCCACGTTCTTTGCACGCCTCGAATATAAAGATTTTTACTTAACCATCACCGATTTCAGGTTTTTACGAGATCGTCAAGTATGTCAATGGTATGTCAATGAAGTTTTTAAACAGTGATGCGCTCCTGGATGTTCTCCTCAAGCTAAAGGTGTTAACCCCAAAGCAGCGGCAGTTTGTAACGCTGGAGAAAGGGAAAATGCGTCAGAAGCTACTGCGCCAGGCAAGCAGTGAGGGTGAAGTCGATAAAGATTATCCGGATATGGTGGATATCATCACCGGTTTCAACTTCAAGTTGCTTAGCGGGGACGGGCGATTAATCGACGAAGAGCTCA
>ERZ889078.1536-NODE-1536-length-18044-cov-11.760131_pt1 | contig 18044 bp, 17 predicted proteins | sample MGYA00521266_ERZ889078 | MGnify/ENA primary metagenome ERZ889078 (study PRJEB32303, sample SAMEA104408618) | aquatic metagenome | biome: Brackish water; feature: Pelagic; material: water | place: Baltic Sea | collected 2014-06-16T06:34:00 | depth 76,534 m ...
CCCCCTGGCATTTGCTCTGAATTATATGGTTGTAGGTGGCTACCGTCACGTACCCATTGTGGATGGAAACAATAAACCCCAGTATTGCCTGTCCATAAAAGATATTGTGAAACATATCGGGAATTATTATTTCAGTGAGATCGCTAATTTGCCCCCAACACCTAAAAACCCAGGTTGGGCAACTGTTGATGGTGGTTGATTGGTCCCTTTTTCAAATTCATAAAGAAAGCATTTATTTCAATTGATTGATCGACCTGATATTGGCCGCTTGAAAGCGATTCTCTTTGATTTTGATGGTGTTGTCGTCCAGAGTGAAGACGTGTATGACCGGGCCACAAAAAAACTTGGTGACTTGTATGGTGTGGAGATTCCGGCCCCCTTCTATGAAGCAAATCGGGGAATTTCAGAAGCGCTTTTTTATTCAAGATTTAAGACAGAATTCAGTCTAGATATTGATAGTGCAATCCTCAAGGAAGAGGGAAAAAAGCTGCTCTGGGCTGAATTTGCATCTTCTGTTCATTACACGCCTGGTTTTCAGCAATTTTATACTAAAATCCGCAGGCATGTAAGCCATGTAGGCTTAGTAACCGCCACCCCCAGACCACTCATTGACGAAATCTTTAAAAATTCAAACATATCGGTAAATTTTGATTTTATCGTGACTTCCAGTGATGTGGAAAACACCAAACCGGCTCCAGACTCCTATCTGATAGCATGTGACAAAAGTGGAGTGGACCCTGCCCAGGCTCTAGTTATTGAGGATTCACCGACTGGATTGAGGGCTGCAACTGCAGCCGGTTGTCAAACAATTGCCATTACCACAAGCTGTCCCAAGGATTCCTTAAAAGAAGCGAATTTTATTGTTGACAGCTTCGGTGAACTTGAAGAACTTTTAACCATTGTATGAGGGACATTAATGAGTTGGTATAAACGGTTTGATCTGGTCTGGTTTCCCGTCGTTGATTTTGAGCGAGCTAAAGCGTTTTATCAAGAAGATCTGGAGTTTGAACTGGTTCTTGAAGACCAGGAATCCAGCTGGGCGGAATTTCAAATTAGTCCCGGAGCCAAAATTGCCATCCATGGCGTAAAGGCCACAAATGCGAATCCCATCGGCGCTCTGGTTATTGATGTAGAGAACCTTGAAAAGTCGGAACTCTTTCTAAGGGGCAAAGGTATCAAATTATTTGATAAGGAAGAAATTCCAGGCCTTACACGTCTGGCCTCGTTTACAGATCCAGATGGCAATGTCATTCAATTAAGCCAGTCCCTGGTGGAGTAAGCTGCCCTTCATGAGCGTAATCATTCTTGATTCAGCTATGGGATCCCGCCTGGAAGAGATGGGACACAAGCTAACTGCACCCCTCTGGTCGGCCACAGTTCTGCAATCTAAGCCTGAAGATATCACTCAAATTCATAAAGAGAATATTGAAGCCGGGGCCCAGGTCATCACAACCAATACGTTTAGGACCACGCCATATGCCCTGCATCAGGCAGGACTGTCGGGAGTTGATGCACACACACGTGCTCGCGCATTAACCCTCCTGGCAATTCGCCTGGCCTGGAAAGCCGTTCAGGAATCGGGGAAAGATATAAAAATAGCCGCATCCATTGCACCTCTTGCAGATTGCTGGGCCCCACAGGAATTTCCTGGAAATATTATTTCACGGCCCTGGCATGATGCCCAACTGGATAATCTGGCTCATCATTCAACCGATATTATACTCATTGAAACCATGAATTCTGCCCGGGAAGCCAAAGGTTTAACTGAGTTGGCCTTACGTTATGAAAAACCGGTCTGGGTGTCTTTTGCTCTCAATGGAGAAGGCAATATCTACAATGGTGATGATATCGTCGTGACAGCCAAATATCTTGAAAAGAAGGGTGTCTCCGCCATCGGCGTAAACTGCTCGAATCTTGAGGTATCCAGGATGGCTCTCAGTGAGCTCAGAAAAGCTGTTTCAATACCATTGTTGGCCTATCCCAATCTGGAGTTGGAACAACCTGAAGGCAAAAGGAAGAAAAAGAATAACAAGGTAAAACCAGCAGATTTCGTCACCTGGTCTGAAGAAGTCAAGGCGATGGGCGTGGAATTTATTGGTGCCTGTTGTGGCTCAGATCATACACATATTAAAGCATTGGCTGATCATAATAATTCCTGATTTCAGCAGTTGTTAAACCGACAAAACTTTTCCAACAAATTAACAAAATGGTTCCGCCGTGAACGGGCGCATTTACCTGTTCCAGGTCGAGGCGATTCCAGCCCCTATGCTATTTGGGTGGCTGAAGTCATGCTCCAGCAAACTCAGGTTACAACGGTTTGGCCCTACTACGAAAAGTGGATGCTGGACTACCCCTCACTTTCACACCTGGCCGCTGCAAATCAGGATCAGGTGTTAAAAAGTTGGGAAGGCCTTGGATACTATTCCCGGGCCAGGAATCTCCACGCCGGGGCAAAATACGTATTGGATGTGTTTGATGGAAAGCTCCCTGAAAGTGTCTCTGAGCTATTGAAAATACCTGGAGTCGGTCCATATACTGCAGCCGCCATCGCCAGCCTGGCATTTGGAATCCCAGAACCACTCATCGACGGAAATGTTTTACGCGTGTACTCCAGATTAACACGTCTCACAGCAGATATTGGGCAGTCAAAGACAAAGGCAGCCATATCAAATGAATTGAGTCGACTTATAAGTCCAGGTCAACCTGCTGATTTCAACCAGGGCCTCATGGATCTGGGACGTGTGATTTGTACTCCCAAAAATCCAGATTGTGAATCCTGTCCCCTGGAAAAGATCTGCTTGAGTGCCGGGACTGAAGATGTGGAATCTTTTCCAGTAAAAGAGAAAAGAAAACCTCTTCCACACTACCACATCGTTATCGGCCTTATCCAAAAAGGAGAGCATCTGCTCATTCAAAAACGCCCTGCCAATGGTTTGCTGGGAGGCTTGTGGGAATTCCCCGGTGGAAAAATTGAGGTGGGGGAAAGTAGTGAGGAGGCTCTTCTGCGGGAAATCAAAGAGGAAACCGGCCTGGTAGTGGACCTGGGAGAAAAAATCGGGACCATTAACCATGCCTATACCCATTTCAAAATCACAATGTCAGCCTGGTTTTGTACCTGGATAAAAGGTGAGGCTCAAATGCATACATCAAGCGATAACAAGTGGATCCCTTTTGCTGAGATCAAAAAACACGCCTTCCCAAAGGCAAATTTAAAAATTCTGGAACTCATCTCCCCGCCATCTTGAAAGTCTCATCTTTTTTACTCCAGAAGCGGGATCGGCTGGATGTAAGGGGGTGGGGCGTTTATCTTATAGATCGTTTCAAATAATGAAGGAGATCATTCCATGATACGTATTCTCGCAGTTCTATTCCTGAGTATCACATTTGTAATAGGACAACTCCAGATAATACCCCAGTCTGTTGCATCAATTGATGACCCTATGTCTGTGGTGATCAATCCTGCTGGTTTGGCATTCAATAATCACTCTGAAACCATGTTGGTTGGACATTTTGATGGCAGTGCTTTTACAAAAGATTTTGGCTACTATAGTCAGTCCGGCACAGCTGGCTTTGGGTACCAGTGGGATGTGGTTTCGGCTAGAAATATTTACCAATTCAGTCAGGGTTTTAAGGTGTCAAATTCTCATGCCATGGGAATCACCTATTCCTTTGATCATTCAAACTGGAATGAAGGTCGTTTGAACCTGGGATGGATGCATCGACCCTTTCCCATGATGGCCCTAGGTGCCAGTATTCAGAATGCCTGGTCTGCCAATGATGACTTCAGGCACTTGACAGGAGGGGTAGCTTTTCAAGGTCGTACAGGTCGTTGGGGTGGCGGTTTAGATTTGGGTGTTACCGTCGATGATTCTGACTCTGAAACTGAATATATCTTGGATCAGAGTATGACCGTATTCATTGAACCACTCAAGGGCTTTCGTGTGAATGCCTGGATGGATCTTGACAACACAAATTCGACAGGGATCTCTCTGAGCATGTTTTTGCCAAACTCCGGCTTTGAAAGTCATTCAAGATCAAACAACAATGCTCAAACACTTGTGGTTCGTTCCACCGCAAATCCTTACCGGACACTTTTTGGTGGAACGGTGGTGAAGAAAAACCAGAAGACCTATGTGCGGATGCAACTCAGTGGTTTAATTATTGAAGAACCAGAGATGCGACGTCCAAAGATACCCTTTGACCTTAAACTCAACATCCCATTTCTCGGTGGCCAGACAGTTTATGGAAAACAACTCAAAAAGCTTATTGATCAGATAGATGAATATACTGAGGATCCAAAACTAGACGGTTTGATAATTGACCTGGGAAATATCAGGGGTGGTTTTAGTAAAATGTCTGAAATAAGGGCTGCTTTTCAGCGTTTTCATGATGCTGGGAAAGAAATCATTGTCTATAGTAAATTCGGTCTGGGGAATGGCTCGACCTATCTACTCTCCATGGCGGATGAAATTTACGTCCATGAGATGACAGGTGTTGATCTTCGAGGTTTAGGTATGGAAATTACCTTCTTCAGGGGTCTCCTTGATACCTTATCTATCGTTCCTGAAGTATGGCGAGTGAGTCCTTATAAAACAGCTGGTGATATGTATTTGAATAGCAGCATGTCTGATGCTATGCGTGAAAACTATTCACAGCTTTTAGATGGTGTCTATGAAGAATTTGTACGTGGTATATCAGAAGGAAAAATGTGGGAAGATGAAAAAACTCGAGCTGTGATTGATGCTGGACCGTACATGCTGACCGCTGACGCCCGGGAAGCAGGATTGATTACCGGCACAATGTATCCAGATCAATTCGATGACTATGTAAACAAACTTAATGATGGTAAGGTCAATATCATCAAACCAAAAAAAGAAAACATTAATCCAGACTATCAATATGCCTGGCGTGATGATAAGGTAAATGATCGAATCGCCGTTATTTATGCAGTTGGCGGTATCGTATCCGGTAAATCAAAACCAGGTCCCTCTGGCTCAAAAAACATGGGCGATGAAACTATTGCTGCAGCCATTAAGCAGGCTCGTGAAGATAAAAGTATCAAGGCCATAGTGCTCAGAATAGATAGTGGTGGTGGTTCAGCTCTGGCCTCAGATATCATGTGGCGGGAAATTATAAAGACCACCAAAGAGGACTCCAGCAATGTGAAGCCCTTTATTGCGTCAATGTCCGATGTTGCTGCTTCGGGTGGATACTACATTGCCTGTGAGGCTGATAGCATTATTGCATATCCTTCCACCATCACCGGGTCAATTGGTGTCATCGGAACCCGACTGAATTTTTCTCAGCTCAAGGAACGCTTTGGTCTCCATACTGAAAATATCCTTTATGGAAAACATGCTGATTTCCTCAGCGGTAACAGGCTGGCCACTGAAGAGGAGTCTTCGATGATTCTGGCTTCAATAAATGACACCTACCTTAGATTTAAAGAACGTGTTGTGGCTGGTCGCGAAAAGCTCAATGATGTTGATGCCCTGGACAGTCTGGCTCTTGGTCGCGTCTGGACGGGTCGTGATGCGAAGGCCTATGGTCTTATTGATGAATTAGGTGGTTATTATGATGCCATTGAATTGGCCAAAGCAGCAGCCGGGATTAAAGGCGAAGTAGATATTATTGAGCTGCCCCATTACAAACACAAGCCGGATTTCAAGAAAATATTGACTGGCGAGGCCAGCATCAGCCTGGGTACTGGTGTGCTGGAGACACTGCATGTGGATGATTTGATTACCATCCTTGAGGGTGACCAGATTCAGATGATTCTTCCGGTGAAAATTGAGATCAAATAAATGAACCAGCCGCGAATTGTGCAAATTTCGTGGATAATAAAAAATTGAAAAGCACCCCTGCTGAATTTTGCAATTTCATGGGTTTAGGTGACAAATGTCCCAGAATTTGATTGAAAAAATCACGCAGAACTATGCGGCTGACCTTAAGCAAGGGTCTCGGGTACATCAGGGCGATTTCCTGTTTATTTCACCCCGGCATATTTTGACGCACGACAATACCGGGGCGGTGATAAACAAGTTCACGGCTATTGGCGCCAAACAGATTCATAACCCCCGGCAACCCATGTTTGCCCTTGATCATAATGTTCAGGATAAGGGGAGTAGCAATTTACAAAAATATGCTGATATCGAGATCTTCGCCGGGAAGATGGGTGTAGACTTTTACCCTGCCGGGCGTGGTATTGGTCACCAGATCATGTGTGAAGAAGGGTATGCCTGGCCTGGTTCGCTGGTCGTGGCCTCGGATAGTCACGCCAATATGTATGGTGGTCTAGGGGTTCTTGGCACGCCTGTGGTTCGTACCGATGCAGCAGCCATCTGGGCAACAGGACAAACCTGGTGGCAGATTCCACCAGTTGCGTGTGTTGAGTTCAGGGGCGCTCTACGACCAGGGGTTACGGGTAAAGATGTTATCATCACATTAACTGGTCTTTTTAATGGGGATGAAGTCCTCAACCATGCTCTGGAATTTACTGGGGAGGGTGTGGCATCCCTCAGTATTGACCAGCGCTTGACAATTGCCAATATGACCACAGAGTGGGGTGCCCTGGCTGGTGTTTTCCCAATTGACAGGGTGACTTTTGACTGGCTTGAATCAAGGGCTGTGGCACTTGAAAAGCGAGGTCTTTCAGGGGTCCCTTCTGATGCAGCAGCAGTTGACGGGGCTTCACCTCGTTTGAATTTTGGTGCCATCTCAAAGTTGAAACACTCCGCGCCCTTTGCTGATCCGGATGCCTATTATGCCAAAACATTGAGCCTCGACCTGGCCACTGTTGAGCCCTATATCGCTGGTCCTGATTCTGTAAAAATTATTAGTTCAGCCAAGACGCTTGAAAAGAAGAACCTGAAGATACAAAAGGCATATCTACTCTCCTGTGTGAACAGCCGTGTAAATGATCTGGCAGAAGCAGCCAGGACCATCAAAGGTCAGAAAGTGGCCCGGGATGTCGAATTCTACATTGCTGCTGCCTCAAGTGAGGTACAGGCAGAGAGTGAAGCCCGCGGTGATTGGCAGCTTTTACTGGAGGCTGGAGCAATTCCGCTACCACCTGGTTGCGGACCATGTATAGGACTTGGAGTAGGTTTGCTGGGGGAGAATGAAGTTGGGATTTCTGCTACCAATAGGAATTTCAAGGGTCGCATGGGCGCGCGAAGTGCCAGGACTTACCTGGCTAGTCCAGCTGTGGTCGCCGCCTCGGCAGTAGCCGGTAAGATTGTATCGCCCTTTGATTATTCAGGTGAAACCCCCCAGGGGGAAATAAAGATAAATACACAGCAAAAACATCAGGTTCATGATATTGATATTCAGAATGGTTTCCCGAGAACACTTTCGGGAAATGTTCTGTTCTGCCATCAGGACAACTTGAATACCGATGGTATCTTCCCAGGTAAGTACACCTATATTGATACTTTCACACCAGAACAACAGGCTGCAGTTGCCATGGAGAATTATGATAGTGCCTTTAAGGGGCTGGTCAGGCCAGGTGACTTGCTTGTCGGGGGGTTCAATTTTGGAACTGGTTCATCACGAGAACAAGCAGCCACAACCCTGAAATATTGCGGCCTGGCACTGGTTATAGCAGGTTCATTTAGCGAGACCTACAAAAGAAATGCTATTAACAACGGGTTTTTAGCCCTGGAAGCCCCTGAGCTGGTCAGAGATTTGCTGGATCATTACGGTCGTGAAAGACTAACGGTTGCCACAGAAATTGAGGCCACCATACATTTTGGCACCGGTAGTATTGATTATAATGGGAAAACATATTCGCTCAGTCCTGTGGGGATTGATGCCCAGACTCTGTTCCTTTCAGAAGGACTTGAAAACTGGGTAAAAGAAAGGCTGACATGAGATTTAATTTATTTTTGTTAAACAAAACATTGCCCAGAGGGGTTGAACCTGGATCGCCTGAGTATCGGGGCCATGTTGGTGTGCTTGAAGGCTGGGTTTCCATCATTGGTAATTTCATCCTCTTCGTGATCAAATTGATCTTCGGGTGGATGGCAAACAGTATCGCCCTCATCGCTGATGCGTTCCATACACTATCTGATGTGGCTACTTCCATTGTGGTCATCGTCGGATTTAAGGTCTCCCAAAAGCCTGCGGATAAGGAACACCCCTTTGGACACGGGCGGGCAGAAACTATAGCTACCCTGACTATCGCCATCCTCATGGCCGTAGTGGCCCTGGAGTTCTTCAAAGGTGCCGTAGATCGTTTATTCTTTTCAGATTCGGATATTGATGTAACCCAGCTGGACTGGATATTTATTAGTGTGGTGACCCTTACTGCACTGGCAAAATGGTGGATGGCCAGCTTTGCCTATCAGTTGGGAGACTTGATCAATTCTGATGCCCTGAAAGGTGATGCGGTCCATCACAAGAGTGACGTCTATACCACCGTTTTGGTCATTGCCGGATTGATCGCGGCTAAATATGGTATTCCCCATGTCGATGGTATCATGGGCCTGGGGGTGGCAGTCATGATTCTGCAGGCTGCTTATGAGATCGCCAGAGAAGCCATTGATGACCTCCTTGGCAAGCCCGCCACTGCTGAATTTATCCAGGAAATAACAAGCCTGGCTACGACGGTTCCCGGTGCCCAGCAGGTTCACGATGTCGTCGTCCATAATTATGGCGATCAGAGCTTTATTTCACTGCATATTGAAATTGATGAAAAGACCTCACCAGCAATTGCCCACAACATTGCTGATAATGTAGAGCACAAACTGGCCCATGAGTTGAACGCCGAGGTGGTAACCCATATTGATCCTGTAGCTGACTCCGGGGAGATGGTTCAGAATATTCGCGGGGTGATTGAAAAGGCGCTCACCCCTTTCAATAAAGGTTTCAGTGTTCAAGATTTGCGCATAGTGGGCGAGGGCCCAGTTGAATCGATTCTGTTCGAGTTGCCTGTTCCTGCCGATTGTTCACAACAGGATGAAATGGAAGCTGCAATACGCAAAGCTCTGGAAGTGGCACATGAGCGTGCGGCAGTCATTATTGAATTTAAAGCGCAGATGACGGAATAGGATTTGGTAGAAGGTAGGAAGTAGGAAGTAGAAGGTAGGAAGTAGATTAGATGGAAGGTGGGGTATCAATGTCAGGATCAATTTCCGGTGGAAAGATTGAACATTTCACAGATTTGATCGTCTGGCAGGAAGCCCATGCACTCGTTCTGGAAGTCTACAGGCTGATCGAAGATTTTCCAGAAAGAGTGAAGTTCGCACTGGAGCAACAGCTTATCAGAGCAGCTGTTTCTGTTCCTGAAAACATTGCAGAGGGGTTCCGACGAAGAACAAAACCGGAAAAAATCAGATTTTACAATATTGCCCAGGCATCTTTAGCAGAGGTCACATATTTTTTCATTCTCGCCAAAGACCTAAAATATATTAAAAACGATCACAGAGAGAAGATTGACCAGCTTAACAGAAAAATAACGCGACTTATCCAATCAATTCAGCGATGATTCTTGTGCCTCCTGCTTACTACTTTCTACCCAATTATCATCACAATAAGCCCTGAGAGGCAGCATGGCAAACTTCCCTTACAAACACATCATGTGGGACTGGAACGGGACACTCCTGGATGATTCAAGGATGGCTGTTATGGTCATCAATGAAACCCTGGCAAAACGTGATATGCCCATCATAAGCCATAGTCATTATCAGAAAATATTCGGCTTTCCAGTTATTGATTATTACCGACGTCTGGGCTTTGATTTTGTGGACGAATCCTTTGAGGTGGTTGGTACAGAATTTATCGAAGGGTATGAAAAGCATAAGTTCGATGTCGGTCTTCATGCAGGGGTTGAAGATGTTTTATTAAAGTTGAGCTCATTACGCGTTAGTCATTCGATTCTATCAGCATATAAACAGAATACCCTGGACGAATTGGTGGCGCACTTTGGATTAACCCACCGGTTTCTGAAAATAGTGGGTTTAAATAATCACTATGCTCACAGCAAGGTAGACAATGCGATTCAATGGATGTCAGAACTGGAGTATGAAACATCTGAGGTTTTGTTTGTGGGAGATACAGAGCACGATTTCGAAGTAGCAGAAGCCATAGGCGTGGATTGTGTATTGATACCGGGTGGACATCAGACCCGGGAGGCGCTGAAGAAGACCGGGGCTAGAGTACTCGATAAATTATCTGATATTCTGAATCTTTAATTTTAAATCGATAAGAAGAAAAATATGACCAGTAAAACCATAGTGACCTTACCTGGAGATGGAATCGGTAGGGCGGTTCTTGATCAAGCCCTTCGAGTTCTTGACGCTGCCGGGTTTAAAGCAAACTATATAGAAGGGGACATTGGCTGGGAGTTTTGGAGAGGGGAAGGGAATCCACTGCCACAGCGCACGTTGGATCTCATTGCCGAGCACAAAATTGCCCTGTTTGGTGCCATTACCTCTAAACCCAAGGATGAAGCCTGTGAAGCGCTTGCCCCTGAGTTGAAATCATCAGACCTGGTTTACTCAAGTCCCATTGTGGGGTTGCGTCAACATTTTGGTCTGGACATTTGCCTGCGGCCCTGTCGTTCCTATCCAGGTAATCCACTGAACTTTATACATAGAACGGCAGATGGCGGGGTAGATGAACCCGAGATCGATGTGGCTATTTTTCGCCAGAATACGGAAGGGTTGTATGGGGGCGTGGAGTGGAGCAATCCTCCCGCTGATGTTTATAATGCTTTCATGACCCATCCAAAATTCAAGCACAGTTTTGGAAAAACGCCAATCCATGAGCTCGCCATTTCTACTCGCATCTTCACGAAGAAGGCTACTGAGAGAATCCTGAGAGCCGCCTTTAACCATGCCAGGAAGTATGGGTATAAATCAGTCACGGTTTGTGAAAAACCCAACGTGATTCGCGAAACCTCCGGGATGATGTACAAAATGGCCCAGGAGATCCAGAAAGCCGATTTTACGGATATTGAGCTATGGAATACCAACATTGACGCACAGATGATGTGGCTGACTAAAAACCCGGAGAATTATGGCGTCATTGTAGCAGGCAACATGTTTGGCGATATTGTTTCAGACGGTTTTGCCGGTCTGGTTGGTGGGTTGGGCTTTGCTGCCAGCGCCCAGTATAATCCAGATACGGGAATTGGTGTGTTTGAACCAACCCATGGTTCCGCTCCCAGATATGCTGGTTATGAAACGTCTATTGTCAATCCCATCGCCATGATAGAAGCGGCCTGCATGATGCTGGATTTTATTGATAAACAAAAGATTGCCACCAGAATTCGAAAGGCTGTATCTAAAATTATTGATGAGGGACAGGTGCGGACCTATGATATGGCACGTTTGTCTGGTCACGCCGATGTTATTCACAAGGGTGCTGCCTCAACTGATGAAATGACAGCGGCCATCATCTCCAAATTATAGCTCTCGGGGAGCGTTATAGATACCGGCTTGAACACCTGTTTAATCCCATTCAACACTTGATTTAGGCACCTGTTGCCATGATGGATATATTCAAAGAAAATTTCTATTTAACAAATTAAGTATTTATTAAGTCCTAAAATTTTATTTAATTCAGGCATTATGATGGACTTCATGGGAGATCGTATTAAAAAGCGTCGGGAAAGCCTGAATATTCAGGCTACTGAATTGGCCAATTCCATTGGTGTGAGTGCCAGTCTGATCTCGCAAATCGAAAGGGCTAAGGCCTACCCCTCCATTTTGACGCTGAAAAAAATTGCCGATGCTTTGCATATCACTGTGGGAGAACTCATCGGGGAGCAATCCAGTTTGAACAGTCACCCCGTGGTCAGGCAGAGCCAGAAGAAATTCGTCAAAAAGAACAAAGGCGGCACAAGATCTTACCTCTTGTCTCATCATGACCAATCGAAATTAATGGATCCCTTTCTCCTGGTGTTTAAGGAAAATGGAGATTCAACAGATATAATGACCACCCGTAACCCGGGGCAGGAATACCTGTATGTACTGGAGGGAACATTTGATGTAATCGTCGGATCGGCTAGCTATACGATTAAAGCTGGCGATAGTTTCTACTTCACCTCAGATGAAAACCATCTATTCACCAACACGAACAAAGGGACCTCACAATTATTGTGGATCGTAAATCAGAATAATTAAGGTCTTACTATAAAGGAGCATACAATGAATAATCTGACTTTTACTCAGTCCCATATCGAAGAGCTTATGACGCATCACGGTCTTGCAGATGATGCAAAACAGATCATCAGAGACGAGAAATTACTTCCCACAGGCCTGCTGGATCGCCTGCAGAGCAATTATCCCCAGCATTCCATGCTGACAACCCAATCAATGAACCTTTTCGCCCACGGGAAAAACAAGTATTCGGGTCTATCAGGCTTCCGAGAGGTCATTGGTATCCTGGAAAAAAATGGTATTCATCTCACCCATATCAAGGAACGTGAACTGTTCGTTGAGGTCTATGCTTTTCTGGCCACAAAACATGTTCTGGACACCGTTGACTGGGAGCATTTCCAGGAGGATCCCATCTTCCAACTGGTCATCCCCCAGCCAAACATGATTGAGAAGTCAGTAGTGGATGGCTATAAGGTCATAGAAGATGAAGCCAGGCGTAAGGAATATGTTGTCAATTACCGGAACAAGACCAACCCCCATGATGGAAAACAACTACTGAATCGGCCATCCTTTATTGCAGATGATGGGGAATGGGAAGCCATTGATGGTGGACAGCATAAGTATCCCCCGGTTTTTCTGCTCCTGGATAAGACCACTCAGGGTTGTTTTGCCTACTGTACTTATTGTTTTCGTCATGCTCAGGTTCGTGGGGATGACGATATGTTTATCCAGGATGATGTCATTCAGGTTCAGAATTACTGGAGAAAGCATAAGGAAATCACAGATATTCTCATTACGGGAGGTGATGCAGGGTACATGCCGCCATGGAGATTTGAAGCCTACCTCAGACCCATCATGGAAGATCCGGAACTGGGGCACATTCGTACCATCCGTATTGCTTCCAGGGCTCTGACATATGAACCAGGCGTGGTGGTGAGTCCCCAGTGGGACAAAACCCTGGAACTGCTACAAGAAGTCATTGACCATGGTATCCAGGTGATCTGGGTAGCACACTTCTCAACACCCAAAGAGCTCATGAATATTCATACACTGGCAGCTGTAAGGCGATTGAAGGGCCACGGCATTCGCATAAGAAGCCAGAGTCCTGTTATGAATCATATCAGCCTCTACATGGACGATGCAGGCAAGGTGGATGTGGATAAAACAGCACAGAACTGGATCGATATTGGTAATATTTTCATGATGCTGGGCATTACCTTCCATTCCATGTATTGTGCTCGTCCAACAGGTGAGCATGACTATTTTACTTCTCCGCTGGCTGATATGGACAAGATTTTCACCAAGGTCTATCAGACCCTGCCATCGGTTGGAAGACCCACCCGCTTTATCACCATGACCTCATCAGCAGGTAAAACTTCCCTTTTGGGAACTGCAATGGTGAATGGGGAGAAAGCCTTTGTCCTCAAATTCAATGAGAGCAGGAACATGGGCTGGATGGACACGGTATTCCTGGCCAAATATGACGAGCAGGAAAACACCATTGAAAAACTGATTCCATTTGATACAGATAAATACTTCTATGAAGATGACTTAAAAGATATAGAACATCATCTCGAGGATGAATTTCAAAAATACATCAGGAAACAGGAAGGGGTAAAAGTCCCCGTTTAAGGAAGCAAATTTATGATCAACAAGCTGGTTGGGTCGGATACAGAAGCCGTATCTGATATTTTTGATGGTGCCGTAATTATGATCGGGGGATTTGGTGAGGCCGGAAGCCCCATTGAACTCATACATAGATTGATAGATCTTGGCAGCAAGAATCTCACCGTAGTAAGTAACAATACCGGGAGTGGCAATGTGGGGATCGCTGCGCTTATTGAAAATCGACAGGTCAGAAAAATGATCTGTTCCTTCCCACGAAGCACCAATTCAGTCGTCTTTCCAGAGTTATATCGCGCAGGTGAGATCGAGCTGGAGTTGGTTCCACAGGGGACGTTGGCTGAGCGGATCAGAGCCGGTGGTGCTGGGATTCCAGCCTTCTACACACCCTCATCGGTTAACACACCTCTGGCCGATGGCAAAGAAATACGCGATTTTGATGGGCAGCCCTATGTTCTTGAATACGGCATCAAAGCAGATTTCAGTCTGGTGAAATGTGATACTGCGGATCGTTATGGCAATCTGACCTATCATAAAACTGCTCGAAATTTTGGTCCCATCATGTGCACAGCAGCAAAAACAACCATTGTTCAGGCCCGGCGCATCGTTGAAGCGGGTGCCATCGACCCAGAAACAGTCGTTACACCTGGAATATTTGTGAACCGTGTGGTGGAGATCAAAGATCCTGCTCATGAATCTATTCTGGTTGCCAGTGGAGAGAGGTACCCACGATGAATACAACTGAAAGTTTGGGCTGGAGCCGAATTGAAATGGCCCAGAAAGCCGCGCTGGATATTCCTGACGGTTCATATGTAAATCTTGGCATTGGTATGCCAGAGCTCATCGCTGACCATGTACCACCAGGGATAGAAGTGATTTATCATACTGAAAACGGCCTGTTAGGTATGGGGCCAGTGCCTGAACCGGGACAGGAGGACGTAGAGCTCATCAATGCAGGGAAAAAGTATATCACCGCTATTAAAGGCGCCTGCTTTTTTCACCACGCTGACAGCTTTACCATGATCCGGGGCGGGCATCTTGACATCTCCATTCTGGGTGCGCTTCAGGTTTGTGAAAAGGGTGATCTGGCCAATTGGTCCACTGGAAAACCAGGAGCCATCCCGGCTGTGGGTGGCGCCATGGATCTGGTCGCAGGCGTAAAAAACGTCTGGGTGATCACGGACCACAATACCAAGGATGGTCAATTTAAACTGGTAAACAATTGTAGTTTTCCTCTCACGGGCAAGGGCGTGGTGGACCGGATCTACACGAATCTGGCCATCATTGAAGTGACCGAAAAGGGGTTTAAAGTCCGCGAGTTGGCACCTGGTGTCACCTTCGAGTATCTGCAGGAACAGACTGAACCTGCACTCTTTCAGTAACCTCTGTAAAAAGGTTCTTAAGACATGAACGATGAAAAAAAAACCAACGCCAGTATCTATGCAGATGCAGTGCAGGTATTACCTGGCGGTGTGAGCCGTAATACCATTTTTCACAAACCATTTCCCCATTATGTGGCTGGAGCCAAGGGTTGTCTTGTCACTGATATTGATGGGGTGGAGCGAATTGACTTTGCCAACAATATGGCTTCCCTCATCCATGGTCATGCATACCCGCCAATTGTAGACGCTGTCACAGAACAGCTAAAAAAAGGTACCGCATATACCCTGGCAACAGAGATCGAAGTGCGCTATGCCGAACTGCTTTGTAATCGCTGTGACAGTCTGGAAAAAATCCGTTTTGTGAATTCAGGCACGGAAGCGGTTATGGCCATGATCAAGGCCTCGCGGGCGTTTACAGGCCGGCATAAGATTGCCAAGGCTGAAGGCGCCTACAATGGAACCTATGATTATATCGAGGTCAGCCAGGTCTCAAGCCCTGACAATTGGGGCGAGTTGGATCATCCCAACCGGAATGCTCTGGCTCACGGAACGCCCCCTGCAGTGCTGGAAGATGTCATCGTCTATCCCTTTAATGATGTGGAACGAACCCTGAAACTTCTGGATGAAAATGCCAGTGATCTGGCCTGTGTGCTCATTGATCCCATTCCCCATCGTGTGGGTTTATTCGAAGCCACGGCTGCGTTTGTGGAAGCGGTCTATGACTGGACCCGCAAACATGATGTCCTTATGGTCTTTGATGAAGTGATCACATTCAGGACCAATTTTGGTGGCAAGCAGGCCGATTATACGGTAAGACCGGATCTAACAGCCCTGGGCAAAATGATCGGTGGCGGCTTCCCTGTAGGTGCTGTTGGTGGTCGAGCTGATGTTATGGACGTTATGGATCCCAACAAAAGCCCATTGCCCCTGCCACACTCAGGGACCTTCTCGGCCAATCCCATTACCATGACTGCTGGGTATATAGCCATGCGGGATTTTGATCAAGAGGCTGTCCTGGCTTTGAATGAGTTGACGGCCGGGGCTAGAGTCCGGGTAGCCGGGGCTATCCAAGCAGCTCATATCCCCATCTCTATTACAGGAGCGGGCTCCATGTTCCGCCTGCACCCCAAGCCCACTGCTCCAGAGTCTTATCGGGAGGGATACCAGGGCAAGGAAGAGAAGGCCATCATGACCAGGTTGCTGGACCATATGTTTTATAAAGAGAATGTCATCATGGTGAACACAGGAACCTGCATGTTCTCAACTGCCATTGGTGAAAAAGAAGTGGATCAGTTGGTACAGGGCCTGACCAATGCTTTTGAGGTGGTGGGACCCGAACTCAAGCAATTGCATAAACTTTAAGTTCCGTATAATAAGGAAATGACCATGAGAGATGTATTTATCTGTGATGCTGTGAGAACCCCGGTGGGTGGCTATGGGGGTTCTCTATCAACAATTCGATCCGATGATCTGGCCGCCATTCCCTTAAAAATCTTAAAAGAAAGATATCCCCAGATTCAATGGGAGGAACTTGATGATGTGCTCATGGGCTGTGCCAATCAGGCGGGTGAGGACAATCGCAATGTGGCCAGAATGGCTTTGCTATTGGCTGGGTATTCAGAAACCATTCCAGGAGCCACCATTAACCGTTTATGTGGATCAGGGATGGATGCTGTGGGTACGGCTGCCCGTGCTATACGTGCCGGGGAAGCGGAATTAATTATTGCGGGTGGTGTAGAGAGTATGTCAAGATCCCCCTGGGTCATGGCCAAACCGGACACAGCCTTTTCCAGAAGCCCGGATATGTACGATTCCACCATTGGGTGGCGCTTTGTTAATCCATGGATGGACAAAATGGGTCACACACAGTCCCTCATTCAAACCGCAGAAAATATTGCCCAGGAGCGGGGTATCAGTCGCGAGGACCAGGACACGTTTTCTTTCTGGAGTCAGACCAAGGCCAGGGCTGCCCAGGAAAATGGATCTCTCGCGCATGAAATTGTCCCCGTAAATATTCCCAGACGCAAGATGGATGATCTGGTGTTTGAAAAAGACGAGCATTTACGTCTGACGCCACTGGAGAAGCTGGGGACTCTTGGAGCTATTTTGGGTGCTGGAACCAGTATTACTGCAGGCAATGCTTCAGGTATCAATGATGGTGCAGCTGCCTTGATCATTGCATCTGAAGATGCTGTGAAACGTCATGGCTTGACGCCTCTGGTGAGAGTGTTGGGCATGAGTGTGGCTGGTGTTGCACCACAGACCATGGGGATGGGACCGGTCCCTGCTACGAACAAACTGATGAACCATCTTGGATTGAGCCTGGATGATATGGATATCCTTGAGCTCAACGAAGCTTTCGCTGCCCAGTCCCTGGGTTGTACCCGGGAGTTGGGTTTGGCAGATGATGATCCCAGAATTAATCCCTGGGGTGGGGCTATTGCATTGGGTCATCCTTTAGGGATGAGTGGAGCTCGTCTGGTGACCACGGCCACCCATCAATTGATGCAGGGAGATGGTAAGCGCGCTCTATGCACTATGTGCATTGGTGTGGGTCAGGGTATCGCCACGGTGATTGAGAAAGTTTAATCTCAAGGTTGGGACGCAATGCATTGCGTCCGTACAAAGTTTCATGATTCCAATGATTTTCCCTGCATTGACAAGCCCTGGCTTGCCGACTATATTCACCCCGCTTTTGCGTTATTAAGAGGTCTTTCTTACCGCTCTCAATATTATCCTCGTCACCCCGAGCGGAGTCGAGGGGCATATCAAAGGGAAGGGTAGAAATTCGGCGCAAAAGAGTGTAAAGGTATGTCCGGCTACGTCCTTCGATAAACGCAGGAACACGCCGGGACATTTTGATCCGCCACGGCGGAGAAAAATGCACCGCTGGCTCAATTGGTAGAGCAGTTGACTCTTAATCAATTGGTTCCAG
>ERZ889078.1539-NODE-1539-length-18033-cov-37.804706_pt1 | contig 18033 bp, 18 predicted proteins | sample MGYA00521266_ERZ889078 | MGnify/ENA primary metagenome ERZ889078 (study PRJEB32303, sample SAMEA104408618) | aquatic metagenome | biome: Brackish water; feature: Pelagic; material: water | place: Baltic Sea | collected 2014-06-16T06:34:00 | depth 76,534 m ...
GTCGTTAATCTCAAAAATAGTCAAAGGTGGAGATTCACTCACAGGGGTGTAATGCTGAAGACTCTTGCGTATTTATGCAAGGCATATGTGCATCCTCAGGGTAAAAAATAGCCAATTCACCTTTTCTTAAAATAATTGAAGAGTTCTCTTTCTTATCTTCATATTTGATAAAATCTATACTTTCATTATATGAGACAGCAACAACCAAATCGTCTATGTGTGCTAGTTCTATAATCTCTTCACCATCTACTATAAATTGCAAGTCAATGTATTTTTTATGAGACTCAAAGAAACACTCTCCCCTCTTTTTTGAGAGATATGCCTGTTCTAAAGCAAAGCAATTTTCATCTATGTCCATTTTATTACATACATCCATTGCCAAAGAGAGTATATTTGCATTTTTTTGTGAACTAGCATCAAACACCTCTTCTAAATACTTAAAAGCTTTATCAAATTTTTCATCACTTACTTGCTGTTTCACTAGATCCAGTTTTCCAAAAATAGCCATTTGCATCTCCCTATACTTTGCAAAACGATAGCATATTTTTCATTTATGCAATTTTTCTCCATAGTTTCTCCATAGTGCTTATGTAAACTATTTAAATAATTCGGAGGTTTAAAAATGAAAAATATTATTATTGTTGCATTACTTTTAGGTAGTGCTTTAATGGCAATCGATGGTGCAAAAGTGTATGAACAACATTGTTTATTATGTCACGGGAAAAATGCTGAGAAAGCTCCTGGTTCATCAACGCCGCTAGCTGGTAGAGATGCAAGTAGATTGGCTTTAGAGATAAAAGCGTACAGAGATCAAAGTGATGGGGTTGGATGCTACACAAAAGACAAACACAGTCAGGTTATGGAAGATTCAACGTATGCCCTTACTACAGATCATATTGTCGCTCTTGCAAAATATATAAGCAATTTAAACTCTTGCAAGATACATGAGTAATTTAAAATGACGTGAGTATATATGTTTCAAAAATGTTTTTTTATTCTAAGAAGTTGCTAAAACTCCATTTTAACTTCTTTGGATTTTTGAATATAAAGCAAGGCATTTGTAAAACCAAATTGATCCATCTCTTCTATACCTTCACCTTCATATTCCAGTAAGTAGTCAAATCCGTCTAATTCGATGTTTTTAACTTTTTTTAAGTGAACAGCGTGGAGTAATAGATCAGCTAAATCACTCACTGGGATTATGTCCCTGAAACCTTTACTGAATTCATCTATATATTCATCACATATTCTCTCATTAGACATAAGTAACATCCAAAGAATAATACTGTCCACCTTTTCAGGCGCTTGAACCCGGTTTAAAAAACTTTCATATAACTCTTTGTTTTGAGATATTTCCTCAAGCTGTTCATTCGCTTGTCTTAAATTACACCCCTGTGAGTGAATCTCCACTTTTATAATATAATTTTCCATTATCAAAAAGAAAGCCTTTGAATGAATATGAAAAATGAAGAAACAACTTATTTTTGAAATAATTCTGTCAATAAAATAAATTTAGTTACGCTTAATAGAGATTGGTTACAATCACGAAAAACTATAAGGTCTTATTATATGAAAGAGATGACAGAACGCAATGCCCTCGGTGAAGTATTAGAACCATGCAGCTTAGATCCATTAACTGGATACTTTCGAACTGGTTCTTGTCAGTGTGGTCCAAGAAACGAAGGTGTTCACACTGTATGTATCTATGCCACTGAAGAATTTTTAGCATATTCTAAAAATGCAGGAAATGATTTATCCACACCAATGCCTCAATACAATTTTCCTGGTGTCAAACCCGGTGAAAGCTGGTGCTTAAATGGTCCTAGTTTTGTACGGGCTCTTAGTGAGGGAATCGATGTTAAAATATTTATCCACTCCACGCATGAAAATATTTTAAAACTTATAGACTTAGAAACTTTAAAAAAGTGTGCGATAGATTTATAATGAGTGAAGAAGAAAAATTAAATTTTTTTTTACAAAAGATAGAGATTCTCGCAAAAGAAAATCTTGATAAACCAAATACCTCTGCTATAGAAGCGCTTAAAGAAGCGCTTAATTATATAGAAAGTGAATTTATCGGTTACTAAGTAAAGTGGCTTTAAAAGCTTTGTTTCTCATAAAACTTACGTAACCATCTATCAAGTGGGTTGATAAACTTATAAATAACCGGAACAACAAGCAATGTTAAAACCATCGAGCTTAAAAGTCCACCTATGATTGAAATAGCCATAGGTGCTTTTGTTTCACTCCCTATTCCATCTCCAAGTGCAAGTGGAAGCATTGCAAATACCATTGCAATCGTTGTCATTAGAATCGGTCGTAATCTTTTTTCACCGGCTTCTAAAAGAGCTTCATCAGCAGTTTTACCACGTGCCACCGCATCGTTTGCAAAGTCCACAAGCAGTACTGCATTTTTCCCAACCATTCCCATAAGCAACATAAAGCCAATCATGACAAATAAACTAAACTGTTGCCCACTCAGATAAAGTGCTAACATCACTCCGATGATACTAAGAGGCAATGCCATCATAATTATTATGGGTTGGATTAAGGATTCGTAGAGTATTGCTAAAATGATGAACATTAATATAACTGAAAGTCCGATTGCCGCGCCAAATGCAGCCCCAGTTTTCTCCATCTCCTCAGCAAAACCTGTAAACCTATAGGATACACTTGGCAGAAGAAGTGCATCAATCCCATCTCGTGTATAATTCACCGCTCCACCCAAATCTAATCCAAACAAATCCGAAAAAATCGTAACCTGTCTTTGTCTATCAAAGTGATTGATTGTAGCAAGAGCCTTACTCTGTGAGAACGTGACTAAACCATCTAAATAAACTAAATCCCCATTTCCATCGCGAAGCTGAATCTTTTTTAAATCTTCAAGAGAAACACGATTTGCATCATCAAAACGTAAAGTGATGTTGTACTGTTTTCCATCTTCTTCAAAGTAAGAAATTTCTAGGTCACTTGAAAATGCTGTTGCAATAGCCTCTGCAATCTGTCCGGCTGTAATACCTAAACGATTCGCACTACCGCGTACTATGTTAATATCAATCTGCGGTTTCCCATCATCTAGATTTGTATCCACATCTACAAAACCTTGTTTTGCTTTGAGATACTCCACTAATTTTTTTGACGATACTTCCAAGTCTTTAAAAGAATCTGATTTTAAAACTATCTGATACGGAACAGAAACCCCTGCACCTTTTATATCTGGAATTGCAGCAGCTGTGATGAACATATCACTTTGGTATGGTTTTAACTGCTCGCGAAAATCTTGGATAAGCTCTTCTTGGTTTTTTTCTCTTTGTGTTTTTTCATTAAGCTTTACATAAATCATAGACTTATGTTTCTCTTTGGCTGTGTTATACCCAACATTTAAAGTCGTGTACATAACATTTTTATCTGCTCTTACTAAGTCTTCTATCACCTTGGATTTTTTAATCATCTCTTCTAAAGATACGCTTGCATCTGCTTTTATTTGTATCTCAAACTCTGACTTATCCTCTTTTGGTATAAAATCCATACCTATTTGAGGAAATAAACTCAAACTCCAAAAGAAAATTCCAAAAACAGCGACTAAAGTTATAATTTTAAAGCGTAAAACAAACTTCAAAATAGAGTCGTATACTTTTTCTATAAATGTAAAAATTGGTTCTGTCATATTGTAAAACTTACTTTCATCCTTTTGCAAGGTTCTTGCACTCAAACTCGGTATAAAACTAAGTGCCACTGTGTAAGAGATAATAACAGCAAATCCAACTGTCATAGCAAAACTCTCAAAGAACTTTCCTACGATTCCGCTCATAAAAGAGACCGGGACAAAAACAGCTAGAAGCATTGCAGAGATTGCTAAAATGGTGAATGCCATCTCTTTAGTTCCCTCAAATGCCGCTTCGTACTTCTCCATACCGGCTTCCATCTTTTTGTAGATGTTCTCAATGACCACAATCGCATCATCGATGATAATCCCAATAGCTAAGGTAAGACCAATAAGCGTCATCTTATTTAAATCAAACCCCATATAATCCATCAAGGCAAAGGTTCCAAAGATTGATGAGGGGATAGACAAGGCTGAGACAAGAGTGATTGTCATGTTTCTTAAAAACACAAATATAATCATCACTGCTAAGAAAGATCCATAAATCAAATCAAACTGCACATGCTCAAGTGAGCTGATAATATACGGTGAAGTATCGTTTAAAATCTCTATATTATACTTATCCGCCGCTAATGTTTTAAGAGATGGAACGGTGTCTTTCACCCTTTGGACTATGTCTATAGTATTTGTACCTGAGATTTTTTGCACCTCAAGCATCACCCCTTCTTCACCGTTATAAGAAGCATAACTTTTAGCATCACTCAGAGTGTCTTGCACTCTTGCTATATCTTTGAGCTTGATATTATCTTTGATTTTTATATTTTCCAGCTCTTGCACACTCATAGCATCGGCCTTTGTTTTTAGGATGAACTCTTTGGTTTGTGAGATGAGTTTGCCGCCACCGATTTTTGTATTTTCTTGCTTGATGATATTATTGAGTTCAGTCACTGTGACACCGAACTTGTTTAGGAGCATTGGATCTGGAAATATCTTTATCTCCCTGTCTTTATATCCAATAATATTAATAGCTCCGACACCATTAATCTTTTGTAATTTCGGCTTCACCTTTTCATCTGCAAAGAGCATCAGGTTTTTACTATCATTATCTTTTGAAGTTAAAAATATATTTATAACAGATGCCCCGCCGATATCGAGTTTACTTACAAGCGGAGTTTGAGCATTGTTTGGCAATATGACCGCCGAGACTTTATCTCGTACATCATTTGTCGCTTCATTAATGTCACGTTCTAAAAAGAACTTCACCATCACAACACTCATCCCCTCACTGCTTGTTGAGATGATGTTATCCACTCCACCTATTCGTGAGATTGCTTCTTCTATCTTGTCTGTTATTTGAGATTCAACTGTGCTTGATTCTGCACCAGGATACACAGTTTGCACAGTAACCATAGGAAAATCAACATTTGGAAATAATGCTGAGGGCATTGATTTAAAACTCATGTACCCAAAGATGACTAATGTAAGCACATACATAAGTGTCGATATAGGCTTGTTTATGGCTAGTTTATACATAGTTATTTACTCTTTTTCAGGGACTTGAATGTACCCTTCACCAAAAAGACCCACAACAAAATCCTCTGCTAACACTTCTGCTTTTATCTTTCTGTTGCCACTGTTTGCAAATGGATATATTTTAGAGATCACACCCTCGTAGATTTTTGAATCTCCGTCCACTCCATATTTAAAAGTTTGTCCCGCTTTTACTTGCTTGTGATACTTTTGATCAAAACCTAAAATGAGTTTTCTTTTGCTTTTGCTTTGGATTTTAAAAACAGTTTTGAGCATCATCCCATTCACCGTATCTCCCACCTCTATATCTTTTTCATAAATCACACCATCAAAAGGGGCTCTTAAGTAGGTTTTGTCATATTTTGCTTGTGCATACGCCACTTGATTTTTGGCATCTTCATATTTAAAAGCGTAAGAGTCAAACTTCCCTGCATCGATAAGGTTTTTCACTTGCACTTGTCTCTCATAATCTTTCTTTGCAAATTTAAGTGCGGTTGTTGCCATATCCAGTGAAGCTTTTGCGTCTTGATTTTGTAAAGATGCCAAAACAGCACCTTTCTTCACCGTGCCTGCGACATCATACTTCACCGAAGCGGTGATTCCGCTCGCATCAAATGCAAGCTTTGCATCTTTGTCTGGTGCCACTGTGAAAGTGGCATATATCTCTTGTGCGTTTAATGCCATGACCAAACTAAGCATTATAAATAGTATTTTATTCATTGATAAACTCCTCTATATTTTGTCCTGCGTAGTGATAATAAATTCCATACGCGATTTGTAAATCATTGAGTGATGTCTCATACAAAGACGAAGCATTTGTTTTAGCAACTAAGGCATCCAAGTACACCACGTTATCCACGATTCCTGCTGTATATTTTTGCTCTATGGTGTGAAAAGCACTCTTTGCTGATTTTAGAGCTGATTCAGCACTTTTAATCTTCACCTCATTGATTTTTATTCTCTCTTTAGCTAATGCATGAAACATCTCTTGTTCTTTTGTTTTATACTCCAAGTGTTTTGCAAGAGATTGAGATTGTATAGCAATGGCTTGTTTGGTGTTTGAGATACTTGCATTGTCAAAAAGCCTCATATTCACACTTAGTAAAATCTTGTTTTGATTGTCCACACCTTTTGGATGTGTCCTATCTGTGTTGCCATAATCATAAAGACTATAAGTGTCTTCAAGTCTAAACTGAGGATAATACGCACTGTCTATAGAATCTCTTAGATTCTCAATTGAGCGTTTTGAATACTCTAATGATTTAACACTCTCTATCACTTCAAAGTCAGCTTCACCCTTGTTTATGAATTTTGAAGCACTTAAGAGCCTAATCTCTTTACCCACCTTTAAAGATAAGTCCAGTTTTAAAGTAAGTAGCACCAACTTCACCGATTCCATCTCATAAATATTTGTGTCATAGGCAGCTTGGAGTCTATCCACATCATCTTTAGTCGCAAGTGAGGCATCATAAAAAGCGTTCATTCTCTCTAACTGCACCTTTAATGATTTTCGTGCTTCTTCTTTTGACACCAAAGAGGACTCTAAACTCATGATATTGAAAAAATCTTGCATGATTTGTAATGACAATGCAGATTTCATATCATCCACATCGTAGCTTGAAGCTTTATGTTCAGCCTCTTTTTGTTTCAGTAGTGCTGACTTTTTCCCACCATCATAAATATCAAGTCCTATTTTGGCATAGCCACTGTATATATCGCCTGCTAAACCTGTCGTTCTCTCATTTAGGTTTTGATAATATGCACCGACATCCACTGTAGGATAATAGTCACTTCTCTTTGCATCGAGCTCTTTTTGTTTAGAAGCTTTGAGCAATTGTTTTGAGTCTACCAACTGATTATTTTGATGGGCAAACTCTATGAGGGACTTTAAACCCTCAGCATTTAGAAAAACGGGAATGAGTAAAAATAAGAACTTCACCATCTACTTCACCTCTATTAATGTAAAAACAGCATCTATAAATTCATTTAAATCCTGCTCTAATGTGTCCAAATTATTTGTTGCAGAGGCATTTAAAAACATACCTTCCCCTGCTACAAACAAACCTTTCACCAATTTTTTTGCATGTGGGATTAGTTCATTTTTATCGATTCCAGCTTGAATGATTGCATCAAACCAACTATGATAACGAAGAGAACACTGAGAATGAAACTCTGTCATCTCTGCATCTGGTGAAGATAAAGCTATAGATATAAACTCTTTGTAAAGCTCTCTGAGCTCATACTCTTTTTCATCATAAAAAAAGTGTGCAAATGCTTTTATCTTATCTTTGGTGGACACTGCATCGGTTATCTCTTGCTCTAGGTTTAGATTATGTTCTCGCATCAAAATATTAACTATCTCAAAAACTAAATCTTCTTTATTTTTAAAGTAATCATATAAAGTACCCTTACCCACACCTGCAGTTTTTGCGATCTGTGAAATCGTTACATTTTTAATCCCATTTTCTACTACCAACTCTTTACAAGACAAGGCTATGTCATGTTTTTTTTGCACTTTATCCACTATTATCGCCATTTCAAACCTCTTTTCATAAATGACTGACCATCGGTCATTTATAGAAGTATAGTAGATTAAAACTTAAAATATTTTAAACTTTGTCTCATTCAATCTCGCCCTAGATGGAATACATATATCAGCAAGCAAAGGGAATGAACAATGTCACACCTCATGAAAGGTGTGACGAGAAAGAAACTGTTACCACTGGTATCATAGAAAGGTTGAATAAGAAAACTTGTTTTACCGTTCTTTGAAATGGGGTACATTATATTGCAAATAGCTCTATAATTTAAAAATATAAATAACAAGGATTAAAATGTATTGCACAGATAGCAACAAGTATGAAAAAAACCCGATTCCAAAAACAAAACTAACAACTATTGCAGTTTTGTCACCAGATCAAGAGAAGGACTTTTTAGTTAGAAAAATAACGATGCAAGCCAATGGTAGTATGCCAAACCACACAAACGAGATTCAGCATCAGCAATTCGTTTTAGAAGGTGAAGCAAAAGTAGTTGTTGGCGATGAGACATACCATGCTAAAAAAGGAGATTTTATCTATATTCCAGCTGGGGTTAATCACTACTATGAAACTTGTTATGGAGTTGGATATCAGTTTTTATGCATGATAACAACAACACAAGACAACATTAAGATGATTGAAGATTAGTCTTTTTTAGATAAAAACTTTGTCATATTATTGGTATCTAAGGGTTTTGAATAAAAATACCCTTGGATAAATGCGCAGCCATTGTTAAGTAAAAAATCTTTTTGCTCTAGAGTCTCTACACCCTCTGCAATAACTTTAAGATTCAAAGATTTACATAAGTTGATGATAGTTTTAGTTATTGCGACATCTTCAGCGTCATGAGGTAGATTATCTACAAAAGATTTGTCTATTTTTAGCTTTTTAATAGGGAGCCTTTTGAGGTAAGCAAGAGAGGAGTAACCTGTTCCAAAGTCATCTATAGAAATAGAGATTCCTAAATCACTAAGCTCTTGTAAAACTTTGATAGATTTATCTGGATTTTTCATAATCTCACTCTCAGTCACTTCAAATTCTATATTTGTATAAGAACACTCCTCTTGCACCAATATATTTTTAACAAAATTAATAAAGTCTTTTTCCTCTAGTTGTTTGATTGCTAAGTTTAGTGAGAGTTTTCCAGGGTTTAAACCCTCTTTATGCCATTTATTAAATTGTGAGAGGGCTTTTCTCATAACGATTCTATCTAGCTGGACTATCATCCCAGTTGCTTCAGCTAAAGGGATAAATCTATCTGGATATATCATACCTAGTTCAGGATGTTCCCACCTAACTAAGGTTTCAGCTCCCACGATTTGATTTGTTTGTCCATTCATTTGTGGTTGAAAATATACAACAAGTTCATCTTTTAGCAAAGCATTTCTGAGTTGCGTCTCTAAAAAAACTTTCTCTTGTGCTTTTTTGGTCATCTGCTCATCATAGAAATAGTAAGTATTTCTACCACTATCTTTTGCTTTGTGCATCGCAGAATCAGCATCTCTCAAAAGGGTGTTAGCATCAACTCCATCATGTGGATACATTGCTATTCCCATACTCATACCAAGATATATTGTATCATCTTGGAGCGTGTACATTTCTTTTGATATGCTGAGTATGTCCAGAATAAAATCAGATAAAGATTCCAAGTTCTCAACATCGTTTAAGACAATACAAAATTCATCGCCACCTACTCTTGAAATAGTGTCAGTAGTTTTGATTTTTTTGCTTAGTCTTTGTGAAAAGTCTACTAAAATTTTATCGCCTGCCGTGTGCCCAAGAGAATCGTTTACACTTTTGAAATGGTCTAAATCTACAAATAAAAGAGCTATCTCTTTGTTGTCTCTTTGTGCTATTTTTATAGATTGACTCAGCCTATCTAAAAAAAGTACACGGTTTGGAAGATTTGTGAGGGCGTCGTGGTTTGCCTGATATTCTAATTTTTCTCTTTGTTCATCGAGTATTTTTAGGCTTCTTTGTAAGTCTGATTGGATTTTTTTAAGTTTTGTGATGTCGCGACCTGCACCAACTGTACCTATGATGTTGCCATCTTTGTCGTAAAATGGCGCCTTATATACCTCTAGGTACATCAGATCACCCTTTACGTTACCGTATTCTTCAAACTTCATAGCCTGATTGTTTTTAATAACATCAATATCACTGTTAAAACACAGTTCACCAAAGGTATGCCACTGGGGTTTGTCTTTATGGAGTTCTCTCTCGCGTAGAGCGAAAAAAATATCCCCTTTTCCAATAGGCTCATCCGTGTCCTTTGCCATAAGTAAACCATCACAAATAGCTTGATTTGCATAAAGATAAATTCCATCCAAATCTTTCACCCACAACATATCAGGTAAGTGTTGAGTCAGTAGTTTTAGTAGTTCTGAATTATGTTCTTTTAAGTCTTCCATTTGAAATGACATTAATAAATCTCCAGCATGACAAATTATAAATAAGTGCTACTTAATAAGTTAAAACCTAATCATTTTTTTATTGTATCCAATCTTTTGCTTTTTAAAAAATTACAGTAGTCAAAAACCGGGATTTAATGAAAAATTTGGGTATCAAAATAATCAATATTTCTTATAACTGATAAGATAATCATCAACCATTTTGATCTTCAAACTTTTAGTAAACCCATTGTGTATTTTGATGAGTTTTTTCATAGGTGAAAAGATAGGGTAAATTTGTGACCAAACTTCTACATTGTATGAGTATAAAACCAACAAAAGATGGTTGTGTAGAGTTTATAGTTTTAGATAAAAGTCATGAAAATTTTACTGGTGAATATATTCGATGGACGGCTTGATGACGCTTTAAACTTATGATACAATTTTAGGAATTATCCGATGCTGACACAGAATCTTGAGCACTACCAAATTCGATGATATGTTGGGGGTTTAGGGAATCACATAACAGTGATCAAGTTAAAATCCATAGTTTAATATTTGTTTAGTTGATGTATGACATTCTAAACTCATAAGCTCTAGATTGTGGAACGGATCTTTTAATTAAGAGTTTTCTCGTTCCATAAAGTATTCAAAAAGTAAAAAATGTAAATTCTCAAAAAGCCTTAAGATATTTGGAGCAGATTATTCTTTGGCTTCTTTAAAATCTAAAGAGATAGAGTTAACACAATGGCGTATATTTTTCTCCGTGAACTTTTCACCTTTAAACACATGTCCCAAATGCGCATCACACTTTGCACATACAATCTCAACTCTATGTCCATCTGGATCTGGGTTTCTCTTGATTGCACCTTCTATTTCATCATCAAAACTAGGCCAACCACAAGAACTATCAAACTTTGAGTTTGAATTATACAAAGGCGCATCACATCTTTTACAAGTATATACACCTTCTTGAGTGTGTTTGTTATATTTTCCACTAAAAGGTCTTTCAGTTGCCTTATGAACGATAACCTTTTGCTCTTCATACGTTAAGTCATTTAAAGGAAATGGCTTTAGCTTTTTATAATCCATCGCATATAAACCACCCATAAATACATCCAAAAATATAATGTAAATAAATATTTTAAACATCTTAGAACTCCCTATATTTTATTAAAAGTATTTTACTATAATAAGCAATATTAATTAACAAAGGAAACTTCTTGGCATTTAATCTAGAGAATACGCTTGTTATCGGTATATCAGCGACAGCTTTATTTGACCTATCTGAAGCGGATGCTTTATTTAAAAAAGAGTATGCAAATCATCCTGATAACGCGATACAAATATATAGAGATTACATGTTGCGCCATGAAGATGCTCCTTTAGAAAAAGGTATTGGATTTACTTTTATTAAAGCCTTACTAGATTTAAATCGTTATCAAAACAAAGGCGATTCACCATTGGTTGAAGTTGTGGTAATGTCAAGAAATTCGCCAGACACAGGTGTGAGAGTTTTAAACACTATAAGAGAACTAAAACTAAATATTACACGTTCGGCTTTTACGGCCGGGGAATCTTCGGCTGATTATATAGAAGCCTTTGGGGTTGATTTATTTTTAACGACTGATGAAAAAGATGCACAAAAAGTGATTGATTCTCGTACTTGTGCATCTGCAGTTTTATCAACTCCACCAGAGTACACTTGTGAGATAGAAAATGGACAGGTTCGAATAGCCTTTGATGGAGATGCTGTACTTTTTGATGAAAGTAGTGAACTCGTTTACAAACAAGAAGGTATTGAAGCCTTTCATAAAAATGAAGATGCCTCACAAAATATTCCTATGCTTGGAGGCCCTTTTGCCACTTTTTTAAAAAAACTTGCATCCCTACAACATAGACTTCCTATGAGAATGGAGTATTCACCCGTAAGAATTGCTATCGTGACAGCTAGAAATGCACCCGCAGATTTAAGAGTTATCAAAACATTACGCCATTGGGGTGTCTATGTAGATGAAGCTTTTTTTCTAGGTGGCATAGAAAAAAGTAAAATATTAGAATCATTTAAAGCGCATATATTCTTCGATGATCAAGATGTGCATTTAAAGACTTCTTCTTTGGTGGTTCCTTCTGGAAAGGTTTTATATCCAAGCAACTCTAGACTTAACAAATAATAACTTAAAAAATACTGTATCATTTTGTTACAAGTTTATCAAGTTAATGTAATAAAATTGACATATTTCTTTTTATAGTATAAAATAATTTTATATATCACTAAGAAATTATATAACAACTTATAAGGTAACGTAATGAATGAAAAAGATATTCTCATCGTTGAAGATGATGAGATAACTGCACTTAATTTAAAGATATCTCTGCAAAAACAAAACTATAACGTAGTTGGAATATCGTATGATATTCGTGATGCTAAACAAAAAATATTCGATTTAAAGCCAGAAATTATTATTATAGATATATCTCTGCAAGATTCACATGATGGTATAGAGTTAGCTAAAGAAGTACGAGATATTCATGGTATTCCTTTTATTTTTCTTACTTCTTATACGGATGATGACATTATTTCTCAAGCAAAACTAACAGAACCTTATGGATACATTGTAAAACCATTTGACCCAAATTCACTTCATGCTACTTTGCAGATGGCTTTTTTTAAATATAATTCAGAACAAACACTTAAAAAGGAGATGACTACTCTTAAGTCTGATAAACTTAGCTTAGAAAAACTACTATATGCTAAACAAGATGTACATAAACCTATCATACACTTCGGTGAAGATTTTCATCTTGATATAAGTATTTGTGAAACCTTTTATAAGGGAACAAAAATTAAACTTACAAAAAAAGAAAATGCTTTTTTAAGACTTCTTGTTTCGCAAATAGGTTTAGTTGTAAGTTTTGAGCAAGCTATGAAGTATGTGTGGGAGGAAAATGGCGCTACTGAAAATAGTGTACGCACTCTCGTATGGAGACTACGTAATAAACTAGAAGTAGATATTATTAAAAATGCTTCTGGTCTTGGATACTATATACAAGGGTAATCAAACTATCTTGATTGCTTCTGTAGCTACCTTAATATTTTCGTACATATGCATGTAGTTATATTCACCATCTTCTTTTTTTGCCATTTTTTCTAATTCATCTGACATACTTTGTATATTTTCAAGTCTAAAGTTTGCAGAAGCACCTTTAATACTATGTGCTATCTTACCTATATCTTTAAAATGCATCAGAGATATTGCTGCTTTTAATTCTATCATCGTTTTTTTCATTTTTTTGATATAAAGCTTCACTAACATGAGAATTTCATCATTGGACAAAAGTAATTCTTCTGCAGTTTTCATCATATCAAGTCCAATCACTCTTTCATAATTTTTAATCTCATCTAAAATAACTTCTTCATTGCTATCATACATCTTGAGATACATTGAAAGCACTTTTTCTAAATCTTTTATGATTATAGGCTTGCCTAAAAATGAATCAAAACCATTAAGCAAGCCTCTTTCTTTAGCACCCTTAATGACGTTAGCGGTTAATGCTGATATTGGAGTATGTCTAAGAGCATTTTGCTGTTCATATTTTATAATCTTTGCTACAACTTCACTCCCGTTCATAATTGGCATTTGTTCATCCATCAGAATCATATCGTAGCGATATTTTTGAAATAACTCAAAGGCTTCTAATCCATTCGTAGCTAAATCATACGTTAAACCATACTTAGAAAGAATTATCTTTATATATTCTTGATTTGCTTCATTATCTTCTGCAACTAAGATATGCCCTATATACTGATTTATGAGTTTCTTTTTATTTTGGACAGGATGAGTTTTGTTAAATAAACAATCTAACTTATCATGTATTTTCGAGCAATAAAGAGGAAAACACATAGATTCAATATTTTCATATACATCATAATCATCATAGTCTTTACTCATGAGAGCAAGATACTTTTTATCGGACTTTATAATCTTACTTTTTGTTGTTTCATCCAGCTCTTCATGTATAAAGATAAATGCATCATACGTTTCGTCTAATGAATGTACAAAACTTGTATTTATACCAAATATATCTGTATACTTCACCAAAGATAAGAACTGAAATGGAATCTCTTTGTTTTTAGAATATAAAGCAATTTTCAAATCCATCATTTCATGTAAATTATCAAAAACTTTGCATTTGTCCGTATGTGTATCTACGGGAACTTCCATAAAGAATCTACTTCCCTCTCCTAACTTAGACTCAGCATATACTTTCCCATCCATGAGTTCTGCAAGTTGTTGACAAATAGAGAGTCCTAAACCACTTCCAGAGTTGTATTCAAACTCTTTATCTTCTACTTGGGAAAAAGCTGTAAAAATATGTTTCATATCTTTGGGGTGAATACCTATACCATTGTCCGCAACATCAAGCATCAGCATTCTATTTGTATAGCTTGCTTCTACACATATCACTCCGCCTTGTTTTGTAAACTTTATCGCATTACTTAAAAAGTTAGATAATATTTGCTTGATTCTTAATGCATCACCAAAAAGTTCTTTGGGGATTTTTGGATCTATAAACGAAGTTATTGTAATGTTTTTATTTATCGCACTTGCGACAAAAAGCTCCATTGTATGAGCTACTTCTTCGTGAATCGAAAATATCTTTGGCTCAATGGTAAATTCGCCTGATCGTAATTTAGAAAAATCTAAAATATCATTAATAATACTTAATAAATTTTCACCACTATTTTGAATGATATCTAAATATGTAGCTTGTTTTTTCGTAATATCTTCACTTAACATAAGATGCACAAAACCCAAAATAGCATTAAGCGGTGTTCTGATTTCATGTGACATATTTGAGAGAAAATAATCTTTTGCATGTCCTGCTGTAACTGCTTCGTGTCGTGCATCTACTAATTTTTGAAAAATACTATTTGTATAAAAAGTTAAAACACCACGAAAGTTTGTATCAAACATATATGATATCTCATCTGATATTGCTCTAGAATTTATACCTGCATCATAGGTGAAATCTATCATAGTATTTCTAAAGTTACTACAAATTGCAAACACTTCATCTACGCTTGTTTCTCTATCTTTTAAAAAGATAAGAAGCATATGCATAACAGGGCAATCTCCTAATTGTGTCTTTTTAGCTATTACATCCATAAAGTAATCAAAAACACCACTCCCGTATAGGTCAATAAAGTGTTCAGGATTAATTTCGTGAAGGGCTAGAATCTCACTTGGAGAGCTATGAGATAACCAAGTGCTAAGAATTTTATTTTTTGATTTTTTAAAAACATCCTGATGCTTTACAAGATTTGGAACTATATTTATCATAATAAATCACTTTTAATATATTAGTAAATATGATAATACCATAATTAAAGTCAACTTCGTTAAAGAAATAAAAACTGTACCTATTATATTTCCTATTTGACAACTTGTGCAGGAGCTATAGAGTTTTCCTTCATACTGTGCATAGAAAAAATAAATAATATTTAAGGCTAAGGCTAAATAAGAGCAGTAAAGTTGTATATCCCACAACTGCGATAAAGTATCTACTTCATCTATAAAGATTATTACGCCAAATAAAATAAACATTCCAAGTAGCAAAAAATTTATAAACTTAAGAATATAATCTCTTTTAAAAGTTGTAGGACATACTTCAGAAATTGCAATATCGCTTCCAAACTCTAGTTTTTTTTCAAAAACTTTTTTTTCTTCTAGCGAAAGTTTATTTAAAAAAGTCGAACCAAAAGTATAATCTATCTTACGTTGGAGCAAAATACTCAAAGCCCCATCTGCCTTTAAAGAATGTTGTTGGAGTTCTCTATCTTCATATACAAGAGATATTTTTTCGTGTCTTGTAACTTGTGCACTTAAACCTGGAAAGTAAGCCGTTGTCTCACGAGTAGTTACACTTCCTTGTGTATTAAACATTCGAGGATTCATCAACTCTAAAAAAGTACCATCTTCTTGTTTTAGCACTATAACATTATACATACTGCCAATTTGAAAAGCAGCTAAAGCATCTAATGCATTTGCCTCTATTGTATCTTTAAGATTATCAATCAATGAAGAGATTTCATCGGTAAATGTTCTAACATCCGTTGAGTATTCCACGCTTGGAGGAGTTGGGTATGTGATTATCTCTTTAATCATTTATAAAACCTTACATTGGGGATCTTGCTATCTCGAAGGGACTTCTCCACATTTGGAGAAGCTAAGTAAGTTTAGTGACTTTTACCAACTACAATTAACATTTTAATATTAATTACTAAAAATCTTATAAACTGAAAAATTACACATGTTCTTAACCATTTTTGAAATGATCCAGGAGTCATTGTTCCAAAGTTTTGTGAATACGCTTGAATATGTTTTTCGTCTTTTAATGCCATAACTATTGTCCTTTAATTTATTTTATGTCGTAATAGAACCTAATCCCTACTCAGGGATTAAAGTCCAACCTGGCTTAAGTTTTGCTTTATAGATAAACATATGGTGAAGTATGTGTTTAATCCAGTGTCCAGCAAGACCGATTTCACCGAATGTGTATTCTGTATCACGTCCAGTTCCTGGGTATTTTTCAAAATCAGGAATAACAGGATACACAGTCATCGCTGCAGCTGTACCGTTAAATATACCCTTACCAGTAGAAGCTACACAAGCAGCACCCATATCTGCCATAGAGATTTTATGTAAAGGAGCATCTTTGCCTTTAGTGATTAAATCACAAACACTGTGTGCCACTGCTTTACCGATGATTCCAGCAGGCATACCAGTTCTAGGTGGTGCAGGAGTGATTACTGTACCATTTGGCGATTTCATAGGTTTAGAGATTGGATGTGGCGGTGCAAAAGCAATACCAGGTGCAAAGATATTATCATACGCAGAACTTTGGTACGTTGAAGGCCAGTCAGATGCTTTCCAGTCATTATAATCTGTTTTTCCATATACTGCATCCACTTTCATAAACTTGTTTGGAGCAAACATCGTATCTGAAATATCTGAACCGTCTTTTGCAATAGCTTTTAAATCAACACCAGTGAATGGAGGAATTAACATTGCAAAATCAAATTCTTCTTCACCCATTTCACCATCGAGTAATTCATAATGAACTTTCCCAGATTCAACTTTGTTTACATGTGCACCAACAATCCAAGGAACACCACGCTCAGTAAACAATGATTCAGCAAAAATTTTAGAGCTTACTGCAAATCCCATAGATTTCATATGGAGTCCACCCATACCAAAATCGCCTAAGAAAGATTCGTTGGAAATCCACTTGATATCTGCCATATCACGAACGCCTGCTTTATTTAACTCATGTTCCACATTGAAAATATACTCAAATGCAGCACCTTGGCATGTACATGTACCATGACCAGTTCCAATAAGGATTCTCTGACGCGTACCAGCTCTCATCTTCTCAATTGCTTCAGAGAGTTTGTCATTTGCATGAACTGCATGATCTGCTGTACAAACAGAAACAGTATGTTCGCCTAATTCACTCCCTATACCTAAACCTTCAGTCGCACCAAAGTTTAACTTAGGACCAGTTGCATTTACAAGGTAATCGTACTCAATTATAGTTACTTCACCAGCAGAATCCGGCGCTGTTGATTCAACTGTTACAAAAGCCTTTTCTACTGTTTCACTTCCCTCGGGATGTATTTCAGTAGCTTTTGCTTGTACAAATGTAATACCCGCTTTTTTATATACAGGAGCTAAGTCAAAAGTAACTTCTTCTTTTTTCATTTGACCAACGCCAACCCAAATATTTGATGGAATCCAGTTCCACTTTGAATTTGGAGTTACAACGATAACTTCATGTTCTGAACCTAACCATTTTGCAGCAAATGTAGCAGTCGTATGACCAGAAACACCTCCACCTAAAACAACTAATTTTGCCATATATCTTTCCTTATGTTAGTAAAAATAAAATCTATATTAATTATATC
>ERZ889078.1540-NODE-1540-length-18032-cov-12.195861_pt1 | contig 18032 bp, 14 predicted proteins | sample MGYA00521266_ERZ889078 | MGnify/ENA primary metagenome ERZ889078 (study PRJEB32303, sample SAMEA104408618) | aquatic metagenome | biome: Brackish water; feature: Pelagic; material: water | place: Baltic Sea | collected 2014-06-16T06:34:00 | depth 76,534 m ...
TCAGGATATTCCAGTACTTTCACCTCGGTAATACATTCTTTCCCCAGCCGGGCCGCGGGTCCCCCGATGGAGCCTAAATAGAACCCTCCGTATTTCTTGCAGGCTTCCGTTACCTGCCGTGAACGATTGCCTTTGGCTAACATGACCATGGAACCGCCTTCGGCCTGGAACAGGGGTACATACGGGTCCATGCGGGCAGCCGTTGTGGGTCCGAAGGAGCCGGACGGATAGCCCTTGGGCGTCTTGGCGGGCCCTGCGTAATAGATGATGTGATCCTTGATGTATTGCGGCAATCCCTCTTTGCGATCCAGCCGTTCCTTGATTTTGGCATGGGCGATATCCCGGCCCACGATGATCCTGCCTGTCAGGAGCAGTGGAGTCAAGACGGGATACTTTGTCAGATCGGCGCGAATATCGTCCATGGGCCGGTTCAGGTCAATGGAAACGGCGTCTGCAAAAAGGTCTTCCATTTCAGGCAGGTATTTGGATGGAGACGTTTCAAGCTGCTCCAGGAAGATGCCGTCGCGATTGATCTTTCCCTTGACGTTTCGGTCCGCACTGCAGCTTACGCCCACGCCTACAGGGCAGGAGGCGCCGTGTCGGGGAAGCCGGACCACGCGTACATCCAGACAGAAATATTTTCCGCCGAACTGGGCTCCGATTCCCAGGTCCCTCGACATTTTAAGAACCTCTTTTTCCATTTGGGTATCCCGGAAAGCCCGGCCGCCCGCATTGCCCGTGGTGGGAAGGCCGTCTAAATACCCTGTGGAGGCCAGTTTCACGGTCTTGAGATTCAGCTCGGCCGATGTCCCTCCGATCACGAAGGCCAGGTGATAGGGGGGGCAGGCCGCCGTCCCTAATGTCTTCATCTTGTCTTTCATGAATTTTTTCAGGGAATCGGGATTCAGGACCGCCTTGGTTTCCTGGAACAGGTAACTCTTGTTGGCTGAACCTCCCCCCTTCGCCACAAAGAGGAATTTATATTCGGCTCCTTTGGTGGCATAAAGATCGATCTGGGCCGGAAGGTTGCAGCCCGTATTTTTTTCCTCGAACATACTCAAGGGGGCATTCTGGGAATAGCGCAGGTTGTTCTGCACATAGGCATTATATACTCCTTTGGACAGGGCTTCCCCTTCATCAAAATCGGCCCATACCTGCTGCCCTTTTTTCCCCATGATGATGGCGGTACCGGTATCCTGGCATAGGGGAAATTCCATCTCTGCCGCGATAATGGCGTTTTTGATCATCTCCATGGCCACAAGCTGGTCGTTCTTGGTTGCTTCAGGGTCTTTCAAAATGGCTGCCACTTGCAAAAGATGCGCGGGTCGGAGCAGATGGGAGACATCCCTGAACGCCGCCTGTGCGATGAGGGTGAGGGCTTCAGGGGCAATCTTCAAGATTTCCGTGCCTTCAAAGGACGAGGCGGAAACGTGATCCCTGGTCAGGAGCCGATATTCGGTAGTATCTTTTCCCAGGGGAAACATCTCCTGATATTGAAATTCTATCATTTGAACCTCCTTGATGGGTTATTCGATATGTGGATGAGAATAGAGCAGAATCAGAAAGATTTCGTCACACTCGTCAGCATTTCATCAGAGTCTGCAAGAAAAATCAAAGGAAATCTTCGATCATTCGGGGATGGCCAGCAAACTCCCAAAGGCCAAAGCCCCGTAAGGCCATATCCTGCTCCATTTCATGAGCTTGTGTCCATATTTCTAGCTTTTTCCACCACTTCCCGTCCTTTTTCGTCCAGTTCAACCACACCGGAATGAAACAGGAGGTCCATCCATTTTTTGCGAACCTCCAACGGGCCGCTGCATACCGTAATGCAGTGGTTGCAGGTTGTCTTGATATTTTCCCTGGGTCGGTCCAAAACACCTCTGGGCCCGAAAGTGATATTTCGCGTGGCTGCGGCGTTGGCCGGGTCGTCCCGCAAGCGGGCGAAAAGTTCCGGCAATCTCTCATCCGTTTCAGGCAGGATGGCCCGCCCGGTGGACCAGGAACTCCATTTTCCGTCTTTCGACAGGCCGGTAAACCCTCCACAACCTATAACGCACCGTAAATCACCCCGTTTGCTGTTGTATACAAATTGTTTACCAGCGATCGTCACGCCGGTTTGCTCTTTCTGATTGATAAATTCTACAGGGCAGACACGAGCGCAGATACGGCAATTATCACAAATGGTCTCTTCCATGGGCCTGTCGGGTTTCAGCAGGGCGTCAGTGAGGACACCCCCGAGATAGACATTGGACCAGTATCCGGGTACCATCACGTTTCCGCTCCACCCGAAGGTTCCCACCCCGGCCCCGACGGCCATATAACGCAAAGATAGAGGGGGCTTTACATCGTGATCTGGCAGCTTTTTTTCGAAAGTGTGGTCAGGGCGATAGAGGCCGTTGGGAATGATCGCATGGGCCTTGAAACCAGCTCCCCTCAGGCGACTTTCGATGACCTTTGCGATACGGTATATCTCGTGGTTTATGTGGTGCATATTGTCTCTCATGACCATCCGGGTCACTTTGCCCAGATAGTCTTCGATCCAGTCTGTTCCGGTTGTCACCGCGAATGAAAGCACGGAATTGGCCCACGGCTGGAGATACCGCATATCTGCAGATTGGGGCGCCTCCGAAAAGGCCTCTCTGGCCGCGATTCCCGCCCGGATGCTCCCTTCTTTTAGTGCCAATTCTTTTAGTTCCGTTTCCAGCATTTTTACTCTCCTTTTCTTATTGCGCTACCACACAAGGGCCACAGGTAAATATGCACCGGCGCGTTTTGCGGATGTTGCCATCATGTCACCATAAATGTTCATGTAATACTATAACGCTTTGACGGTATGACGTCAAAAATTCATTTGAGGGAAGAAATGCCGTCCAACCCCTAACAGCTTCAGGCGCTGTCGCATCTGTCAACCTTTTTTTCAGTCCTATTTCACTCAAATGCCCTGTGGAGAATGCAGGGCGCTATAGACTCTCATGAATTTTTGTGCCATAATTACCCCTCATGCAGGAAATTTCTATACTCTTTGGATCATCCGATAATCACAAAAGGGAGGAAAATCATGAAAGTCGTGGCATTTAATGGGAGCAGTCGAAAAGATGGAAATACCGCCATATTGCTGAACACTGTTCTTGCGGAACTTGAAAAGGAAGGAATGGAAACAGAGCTCGTCCAGTTGGCAGGAAGCCCGCTCCAGGGTTGCATCGCCTGTTACAAGTGCTTTGAGAACAAGGACAGGAAGTGCGCGGTCACGAAAGACAAGCTGAATGAATACCTGGAGAAAATGATAGCAGCTGACGGGATAATCCTCGGAACTCCGGTATACTATGCTGATGCGTCTGCGACGATCAAGGCGCTCATCGAACGCTGCGGATTTGTATCCGGTGCCAATGGAGGGCTCTTTATACACAAGGCCGGGGCCGCCGTTGCCGCCGTGCGCCGGGCAGGCGCGATCCGGGCATTTGATACACTCAACCACCTGTTTCAATACAGTCAGATGTTTGTCGTTGGTTCAACCTACTGGAATGTGGGCATAGGGCGAAACCCCGGGGATGTGAAAAACGACGAGGAAGGCCTCAAGACCATGGAAAACTTAGGGAAAAACATGGCCTGGCTGCTCAAAAAAATTCACGCATAAGAGATTAAGGACCTCTGCATGACACCGTAAAGGGAAAGGACGAACCATGAGAAGGAGACAGGCCGAGAAGATAACGGACGGACTGTGGCGTTTAGGTGGGGAGGAATCCTGTATCTACCTGTTGGAAGGAGAGAAGGAATCCATGGTTGTAAGCGGCGGGATGAGTTACCTCGTACCCACGCTTCTGGAGCAATTTAAGCGATTCGGGATCGACGAGGGACGGATCACCAAGCTTCTTATCCTGCACGCCCACTTTGACCATATCGGCACGGTCCCTTTCTTTAAACGTCGGCATCCAAACCTTGAAGTCTATGCCTCCGCCAGGGGTTGGGAGATCGTTCACCTGCCGAAGGCCATCGCCACCATCAACGCGTTTGGCCGCGAGGTGGCGGCACGGATGGATATGGAACGGGTATACAATGATTACGACATTGAATGGAGAGACGACATCACCGGAAAGACTGTAACGGATGGCTGTCTGTTAGGCGTTGAACCGTTTGAGGGTATCATCTACGAGACCCCGGGACACTCCTCCTGCTCCATCTCCTTTTATGTGCCCGCACTCAAGGCGCTGTTTCCTTCGGACGGCGGCGGTATTCCCTACAAGGACACCATCCTTGTAGCCGCCAATTCCAATTTTACCAAATATCAGAAGAGCCTTGAAAAACTCGAAGGCCTGGATGTGGAATTTCTCTGTGGGGATCACTACGCCTGTGTTACGGGCCGGGAAGCCAGAAATTATATCAGGAACAGCATCGAGGAGGCCAGGAAGCACCGCTCTGAACTTGAGGAAGCCTATCTGGAAACCGGAGATCTGGAAACCGCTGCCCAGACGATGGTAGAGCGCTTTTACCGCGGGAACCCTGATTATTTTCTCACACAGGAGATCTTTAAGAATATCTTTCGCCAGATGCTTCGGCACCTCATTGGAGAGATGGAACGCGCAAATGGACGCAAGTGAGGGAGGAGTATAAGTCTGGAAGAGCCGATGAATCAGGAAACATGCTTGAAGGAACGGGTAACCCGAATAAAGAAAGCGGTCGGCCTGCAAAGGCCTGACCGCGTGCCGGTTGTGCTGGAATACAGCACCTTCGCGTCCAGGGTTACGAACACTCCGCTGCCTGAGTTTTTATTGAGCCTCAGGAGATCGGTAGAGGTGATGATCCAGGCCTATGAACTCGTGGCTGAGGGGGGAGAAATCGATGCCATGAACTATGGTTCCTTCTCCCCCTATGGGTTGAGTTACCTGTGGCTGTCCAAAGTCAGCGTTTCAGGCGTGGATATCCCCGACGATGTCTCCTTCCAGGTTGTTGAGAAGGAAAGGCTGGTGAGGGAGGATTATGATCGTATCCTGAGAACGGGTTGGCCTGTCTTCTATAAGAATTTCGTAAAGGAGAAAATCCTGAACGATGTCCCGCCCGAGTATCTGCCTTCCCATCAGTCCTCATGCAATATCCTGGAGGAATGGGAAAAACACGGTATGCCGGTACTCACCGGCGGAACGATGGCGCCGCCTTTTGAACTTCTCTGCGGAGGTCGGTCGTTGAACGCCTTCTTCATGGATCTCTTTGATATCCCGGAAAAAGTCCAGGAGGTAATGGACGAGATGATCCCTCATCTCTCCGAACATGCCTGCCGGCGGGCTCAGCAGGAAGGATATCCAGGGGTCTGGGTAGGTGGATGGCGAGGCGCTCCGGCCATGCTGTCTCCGGAGATGTGGAATCGCTTTTACTGGCCTTATTTCAGGCAGCTTGTATACGAAGTGGTAGAAAAAGGGTTGATTCCGATTCTTCATCTCGATGCCTGCTGGGACAGGGAATTGTCCCGTTTCAGAGAGTTGCCGAAGGGGAAGGTCCTTATGGCCCTTGACGGGTACACCGATATTTTCAAGGCAAGAGAGGTCCTGGATGGCCACATGTGCATCATGGGTGATGTTCCTGCGTCCATGCTTGCTTTTGAAGATCCTGACACGGTTTACAAGTACAGCTCCAGACTCATACGGGAACTGGGGCCGGAAGGGTTTATCCTCCAGTCAGGCTGTGATATTCCCGAAAACGCCAAACTGGAAAACGTTCAGGCCATGGTGGCTGCTGCACATGCAGTCTGAGACTGTCTGCGATGGGGGAGTTGTGATATCTGCAATTAGCGCCTGACCGAAGACTCCCCCCTGGTGGTAGGGGGTGGACCATGCCTGGTTGGGCTTAAAAGCTTATTCGACGCTCATTACTCACTGGAAAAGGATATTCCATATGCACAGCCGTAGCTTGCGCAATGTCCTTACCATAATACCGTGCAACCACTTTGAGCGCCATATCGATTCCCGCTGAGATGCCGGCCGAAGTGAATACACGGCCATCCTCAACCACATGCTGTTCGTACTCAACCATCACTTCGGGAAAGGAATCCCGCATCCAGTCAAGAGAGCGCCAGTGGGTAGTTGCATGCAATCCGTCTATCAAGCCGGCGAATCCCAGCAGCATCGATCCGGTGCAGACGGAAGTCAATGTTTCAACTTCAGCGGCCCGGAGACGCAGCCATTCAAGCATAACCGGATTATTCAATTCTTTGCGTGTACCCCACCCACCTGGAACGACAAGAATATCTAACCGCGGACAATTCTCGAATGAATATTGAGGGATAACTTTCATGCCGCCTGTTGTGGTGACATATGAGAGTGTTTCAGCGATGAGGAAAACTTCGAATGGTGAAGGCTCGTCACGCCGCTTCTCCTCATTGAGACGAGTTGCTGAAAATACCTCAAATGGACCGCAAAAATCGAGGACTTCAATATCATTAAAAAGAACGATGCCTACACGCTTCCTGGTCATTTTTTTCTCCTGACTACGAACCAAAAATGAGTAGGGCTATCCGATCAGCCATTCCCTGCATATACTTTTCGTTGTTCACATCCATTTGTCTCCATGGTTTTGTCGGTTAACATTGAGGTTTCATTGTGTTACTTTGGCCCGACCAAGCTCATTTTCCTGGCTTCTTCTTCCCTGAGTTTCTTCCGGAGGATCTTGCCCACTGCTGACTTGGGGAGGTCTTTGCGAAATTCCAGCATCTTTGGCCTTTTATAAGGTGCAAGCTTTTCCGCGCAGAATTCAAATACCTCCTTTTCAGTAATGGTTTCCCCTTCATTAAGGACAATAAAGGATTTAACGGTTTCGCCCCGGTACTCGTCAGGCACTCCGATGGAGCAGGCATCCTTGATCTTTGGATGCTGGTAAAGTACCTCGTCTATCTCGCGAGGATAGACGTTGTATCCACCGGCTATGATCATATCTTTTTTCCTGTCCACGATAAAGAAATAATCGTCCTCATCCTGAACAGCAATGTCGCCGGTATAGAGCCATCCGTCTTTCATCTGCCCCGCCGTCTCTTCAGGATTATTCCAGTAGCCCTGCATAACCAGGGGGCTCTTGATGATGATCTCTCCCGGTTCACCCTTTGGAACCTCTTTTTTTCCTTCCTCCACGTCCACGAGTTTGACATCCGTATCCGGCCAGGGGATTCCAATACTTCCTACCTTCTTGAGGCCCAGGCCAGGGTTGCTGATCCCTAAGGAGGTGGTTTCGCTCATGCCCCAGCCTTCGCTGTAGTAAATCCCCATATCCTCGATTTTGCTGATCAATTCCACCGGCATTGGCGCGGCACCTGAGTTGAGCATGCCCAGTTTCCTGTCCAGGTTCATCCCGGCGGCCTTCGGGTGACTGATGATGGCATTGATCATGGTCGGGACAGAGGGAAAAAAGGTGATCTTGTCGAAGCCCTCCAGAATGCCCATGAATTCATCGATTTCAAACCGGGGAACCAGTATCTGAGTGGTGCAGTTAAAAAGGGCCCAACTCATCACCACGATCGTGCCATATACATGGAAATAGGGGAGCACGGCCATAACATACCTTCTCTCAGGAGGTGTCAGCTTTGCTACGCTCCCTCCCCATAGCGAGATCTGAATCGTAGCGGCCACCAGGTTTGCGTGGGTAAGGACAGCCCCTTTAGGGATCCCTGTGGTCCCCCCGGTGAACTGGATCAGTGCGGGGTCATCGGGTGCGATTTCAACCTTGGGGAACCTTTTATCGGAACACCCTTTGAGGAGCAAAGAGAAATGATGCCAGCTTTTTTCCAGATTCATTTCTTCCGGAGTGCTTTGATTGAAACCATGAATGTAATCCGTAACCCGGGTAACGATAACCCGAGGGATTTCAACCTCCCCGCAGAGGGATCTGATGTTCGGAAGGACCATGTCAAAGGTAAAAAGTGTGGTGATCCCCGTGTTCTTCGCCAGGGCCTTTAACTCCTCAGCGGTATACATGGGGTTCAGGTTTACAACGATGGCCCCCAGGTGCAAAATTGCGTGATAGGCTATAACGTATTGGGGGCAGGTAGGGAGGTGGACGCCTGCCCGATCGCCTTTTTTAACCCCCAAGGCTGCAAGGGCATTGGCCATGAACAGAATTTGCTCCCGCAGTTCCCAGAAGGTTGTCTCGGTCCCGTAGAAGTTCAAGGCCGCCTTGTCCGGGTAGGCATTCACCGATACCTGCATCAGATCATGGGCAGGGATCCTCGGATAGCGAATGGTTGTGGGTACATCATAGTCATAGTGTCGCTGCCACGGTCTTGTTTCCATCTTCCTTGCCTCCAAGAGAGTTCTATCATTTCTGTGTTTATAGTATAGATCCCTACTCTATGCTGCAGGGCTAAGTCAATAAGAAATCAATACTTTTCCCTTGACATCCTGCAAATAACTGGCCATAACTTCATCATGATGTAACTTCCATCTTGATTTTTGACCTGCCATTCATCTCGAAAGCATTCCTGAGAAAGGAGGTGAAACAACAAAACGTTCTTGTCTTCCCGATTCTTCCTTGTTTACCAAATCCATCAACCTTAGTGAACCCGATTAAGGAGGTAACAATGAAAACGAAGAGAATGTTTACCCTGTCGCTGATCATCTTCTGCACTCTCTGCTTTTTTGCCCTGTCTCCCGCCATGGCTGAAGTAAACGCCAAATTTGACGTAAACAAAATGGGCAACATGTCCGATTTTGACCCGAACAACCCCATCATCCCCACCGGCGATACCATCAAGATCGCCCTCGTGGCCTCCTTTTCAGGACCGGCCGCCATAGTGGGCGAGATATACTGGATCTCCGTCCTGTGGGCAGCCCACGACATCAACAAGCGGGGCGGTATCATGGTGGACGGCAAGAAGAAACTGGTGGAGGTTATCAGGGCCGACCACCAGTCCAAGGTATCCGTCTGCAAGCAGGTCTGTGAACGAATGATTCTCCAGGAAAAGGTGAATGTGCTCTGGGGAACCAACGGCAGTCATCTGATGAAGGTCATCAACCAGGTGGCGGATCGGTATAAGACCATTGCCCTGTGCGCGGCCGCCCTTTCCGATGAGCTTTATGATGCGGCGAATTTCAGCCGCTATTCCTTCATGAGCTCTTTCTCCACCCAGCAGATCGGCCGTGGTTTAGCTTATTTCTACGGCCAGATCAGGAAGAAGGAAAAAAAGTTCTATATCCTCTGCCAGGATTATCTCTTCGGCCACTCCATGGCCGACGGTTTCAAGGAGGGCCTGAAAGAATACTATCCGGAGGCAGAGATCGTGGGCGAGGACTACCATAAGCTCTTCCTCACCGACTTTGCCCCCTACCTGACCAAAATCAAGGCATCCGGGGCCGAGGTCATCTACACCGGTGACTGGATCCCGGATGCGGCAAACCTCCTCAAGCAGTCCAGGCAGATGGGGATCGACCTTCCCTTTGCCAACATTTTTCTGGATGAACCCAATATGCTCCACGAGGTAGGGGTTGAGGGGACCAAGGGGCTGGTCCATTTGAGTCAGTATAATCTCGATGACCCCGCATTCAAAACGCCGGAGCAGATCAAGTTCTACAAGACATGGAATGACCTCTGGAAGTCTGGAAAATGGACCGCGCCCTTCAACACCAGGCTTTTCGAACATGGTACCGGAAATATAGGCTCCTACAGGGATCAGACATACTGGCTCCTGAGTGTTATCGAGAGGGCCGGAAGCACCGATCCGGAAAAGATCATCAAGGTCTTCGAGGGGGATACCTACGAATACGTGAACGGAAAAGTGATGGATATGCGGCCCTGTGACCACAAGGCAGTCCAGGATCTTTCCGTGGAGATCTATGTGCCCCCGCCAGAGCAGAAGCAATCTTTTAATATCGAACCCTATTACTGGTACCAGGGGTGTTCGAACGTGGGTCCGTCCTACGTGATACCGCGGGAAAAGGTCCTGCCTGAAGCTGATCCAAAACTCTGTAAATAGGAATAGATTCATCTTCTCTCGGCCGTGATACTCCCCCCCTTTAAAAAGATCCGGGGAATGCATCGCGGCAGGGGAGATGATGATCAAACACGAAACCTTGCATGGGAAGTATTTCCGTTTACCTGTGCGTTTTTTTTGTGAAAACCGGCCGATAGACGGGAGGAAATAGAGCAATGGATGCAACAACGGCGATGTATGTTGCGCAAGGCATACACGGGATCGCTTACGGGATGCTGCTCTTTCTCGTGGCCTCAGGGCTTACACTGATTTTCGGCATGATGGGGGTCCTCAACATCGCCCATGCCGCTTTCTTTATGCTGGCGGCCTATTTCTGTTATCAGGTTCTGGCCTGGACGGGAAGTTTCTGGCTTGCCCTGCTCCTGGCACCCGTTGCCACGGCCGTGGTAGGAGTCGTGGTAGAGCGGTTTCTCCTCAGAAGGGTCCATGCCTTCGGACATATGGGCGAGTTAATCCTGACGGTTGGGGTGATGTTGGTCATCATGGACGGGGTCAAGGCCTTGTGGGGTACACAAAACCTCCCGGTCCGCATTCCAAAGGCCTTGGAAGGCCTTGTCAATATCGGAGGAATGGAGTACCCGATCTATCGGCTTTTCATCATCGGCCTCTCCTTGTTGGTATTGGGTTCCCTGTCACTCGTCCTTTACAAAACCCGTCTGGGGATGGTCGTACGGGCGGCTGTCTCCGATGCAGACATGGTGAACGCGCTGGGAATCAACGTGCCTGTTCTTTTCATGCTTGTCTTCGGGGCCGGCACCTGGCTGGCCGGGATCGCCGGGGTGGCCATCGCCCCTATCCTGACCGTATTCCCGGGGTTGGCGGACCAGATTGGAATGGATGCATTTATCGTGGTGGTTGTTGGGGGATTCGGGAGTTTGGGCGGTGCCTTTCTGGTCTCCATGATATGCGGCCTGCTCTCATCCTATGGCGTTCAGTTCCTGTCTCAACTTGCTCCCGTTCTGATGTTTATCTTTATGGCCGTTGTCCTGGCAATCAGACCCATGGGCTTCTTTGGGGAGAGAGAATGATGAATAAAACAGTGAACAGGGTTTTTTGGACGGCCGTCCTTGTTTTTGTCGTCATTTATCCGATGCTTTTCGGCATCTATTTCACCAATGTGTTTGTCAATTTTGCCATCCATGCACTCTTTGCGGTCTCCTTTAACCTGTTGCTGGGCTTTACCGGTCTTCTGAGCTTCGGCCACGCCATGTACTTCGGGATGGGGGGGTATGCCACCGCCCTTGCCCTTTCTCATATTTCGGGCTGCCCCCTCATGGTGGCACTTTTGATAGGCTTCGTGGCCTCCGTGGCCCTTGCCCTGATTCTGTCTCCCATCGTGGTCCGGGTCAGCGGCTCTGCCTTTTCCATGCTGCATATGGCCTTTGCCCAGCTCATGTACGTCCTGGCGCTCAAATTGAGGGGGATTACCGGCGGTGAGGACGGAATCGGAGGATTTCCTATCCCGCCATTCCGCATCCCGGGCATTGTCTCCGTTGATATGGCGGACCCGTTAAATTTCTATTACTTCGCCATGGCGGTACTGGGGGGGAGCATGTGGATCCTCTGGTATTTCACCAAGACGCCCTTCGGGCAGATCATGGTCGGTATTCGGGATAATGTTAAGCGGGTCGATTATATGGGGTTCAAGGTGCCGCAGACCAAAGCCGTCATTTATGCCTTTGCAGGCGGGTTCGCCGGAATCGCCGGGGCCGTTTATGCCATGTTCAACGACCTGATCTCGGCGGATGGGGCGCTTCACATCATGGTCTCCTTTGCGCCCATCCTGATGACCATGGTAGGGGGGGTTGGGAGCTTTTTCGGACCCATCTGCGGCGCTGCTATTTTCGGGTTACTTGAAGAATTGACCAGCCGGTATACGGAACGGGTTGAGCTTGTTTCGGGCGTCATTCTCATTGTAGTGATCCTCTTTTTCCCCATGGGATTCATGGGGTTGCTGAAATATCTGAAAGAAAAATGGTTCACCAAACGGCCTGGAAACGGCATCTCGGAGGACAATGCATGAATATTCTTGAGACGAAAAGCCTGTTCCACGATTTCAAGGGCCTGCAGGTGCTGTTCAACGTTAACCTGCAGGTCGGGGAAGGAGAGCGGCACGCCATCATCGGGCCCAACGGCGCCGGCAAAACAACCCTTTTCAATGTCATTTGCGGGACGTATGCACCGAGCAGCGGCGGGGTTTTTTTCAAAGGAAACGAGGTCACCGGACTCAAGCCCCATGCGCTGGTGCGCCTGGGTATGGGCCGTTCGTTTCAGATAACGAGTACCTTTTCCAGGCTCACGGCCTTTCAGAATATCCGCATGGGTGTCCTTTCCAGACGGGGCATCCGCTTCAATCTGTTCCGCCGGGTTAACCATATGCACGAGGTTACGAGAGAAACCGAAGAAAAGCTAAAGCGGATCAATCTCCACGGGGAAAGGGATTTTCCGGCCACTGTGCTCTCTTATGGGAAACACCGCTCCCTGGAAGTCAGCATGGCCCTGGCCACTGACCCCGATCTGGTCATGCTCGATGAGCCGACAGCCGGCATGTCCAAAGATGAGACCCAGTATGCGGTCGATCTCATCCGGAGACTCACCGAGGGGAAGACGGTGGTCATTATCGAGCACGATATGGAGGTGGTCTTCTCCCTGGCGGACCGCATTACCGTGCTGCACCTTGGAACCATACTGGCAAGCGGTCCCCCTGATGAGATCCGGGAAAACCAGGCCGTTAAGGATGCCTATCTGGGGGATATGGAGGAATAGGAAATGTTTCTCGACGTCAAGGACCTCAATACCTTTTACGGTGAAAGCCATGTGCTGCAGAATATGGCCTTAGCCGTTGACAGGGGCGAACTGGTGGCCCTTCTGGGTCGAAACGGCATGGGAAAGAGCACCACCATGAAAAGCATCATGGGTCTGGTCAAACCAAGGTCGGGAAAGGTCCTCTATAAAGACAAAGAGATCACCGGATATCCCCCGTATAAGGTGGCCAAGGCGGGAATCGGTTATGTCCCGGAGGAGAGACGGATTTTCCCCAATTTGTCGGTGCTGGAAAATCTCGCGATGGGCATCAAAGGGGGAAAGATAGATAAAAGGAATACGGGCACCTGGACAGTGGAGCGCATTTACGAACAGTTCCCGTCCCTCAAGGCCCGGCAGAACCAGAAAGGCTCGCACCTGTCCGGGGGAGAGCAGCAGATGTTAGCCATCGGCCGATCTCTTATGGGAAATCCTGAGCTCATCATGGTGGATGAACCCACCGAGGGCCTTGCCCCTATCGTGGTCAAGGAGGTACGGGATATGCTTGAAGATATTCATCGGACCGGTGTTGCCATACTCATGGTGGAACATAATCTCAAGGTCGCCATGTCCCTGGCCGATCGTATCTATCTCATGGGAAAGGCCTGCCTTGTATTCACCGGAACCGTTGATGAACTTTATGCCCAACCGGAGATCCGGGAGAAATATTTGGAGGTGTAGGGTTTGCGGAATGCCGATTCGGTCCCGGGATGATCTGTTGATCAGTCAAGTGCATCCTATTCAAAGACCCTGGCAGGAATGGAGGCATGAGGTCTTTTTCCTTGCCACATCTTGGAGAAAACAGTGAAAAACCATGTGATCGAACGACCCGGCTTGAATATCAGCGGCAGCATCCTGACCCATGCAAAGTTCCGTGCCGCCCGGACCGCCTTTGTGTGAAAAGCATAAGGAGGAGACGAATGAAAGCTGAAAAGATAGACCAAAGCGGCGGAGAGGTGAGAATTGTCCGGACCACATCCACCTTCGACTGCGGAGGCAGATGTCCCCTCAGACTGCATGTTAAAGATAACAAAATCATCCGAGTCGAGGGCGACGATTTCTCCGAGCCCGGTCAACTCAGGACCTGCCTCAGATGCCGGGCCTACCGCCAGATGGTCCATCACCCGGAACGGCTCATGTATCCCCAAAAGAGGACGGGCGCCAGGGGTGAGGGGAAGTTCGAACAGATTTCCTGGGACGAGGCCTATGACACATTAGCCGGTGAGCTGATAAGGGTCAAGGAGACCTACGGGAACCAGGGAATCTTTCTTGCCACCGGCGGTGGCTACTTAGCCAGTCTTCATAATCCGGGGTTTGCTGCATCTCGACTTCTGGCCCAGTTCGGAGGGTTTGTGACACACTACGGAAACATTTCTTCCGAGGGAGCGGTCTGGGCCTCACTCGTCCAATACGGATCGGTCATGGTCGGTCACAGCAGGGAAGACATGCTCAACTCAAAGCTGATAATCCTTTGGGGATGGGACCCTGCGCGGATGATCTCCGGCACCAACACCATGTATCATCTGATCAAGGCCAAAGAGAACGGCGCCAGGATTGTCTCAATAGATCCGAGGTATCACGACACTGCGGCAACAGTGGCTGATGAATGGATCCCCATCTTTCCAGGCACGGATACGGCCATGATGGCGGCAATGGCCAACGTTATGATCCGGGAAAAGCTCTACGATCGGGTCTTTTTGGACAAGTACACGGTGGGGTTTGATAAGTTCAGTGAATATATCACAGGCCGGGAGGACGGTGTGGAAAAAACCCCTGCCTGGGCCGCCGGGATTTCGGGTGTGGACGCGTCCACCATTGAGCGGCTGGCCAGGGAATACGCTACTACCCGGCCGGCGGCGCTGATGGACTGCCAGGGCCCGGCCAGGAGTGCCATGGGCGAGCAGTATAACCGGTGTACGGCCACCCTGTGCGCCATGACCGGAAACGTGGGCCGGCGGGGCGGCAGTGCGGGGGGCGGTCTGATGGGCATCCCGGTGGGTCATATGTTTCGCATGTCTGCCATACCGCCGGGGAAGAACCCCTTTGAACTGGATGGGCCCAAAATTAAGGGAACTCTCGACATCGGCCTCAGAGTGGTTAAGCGAGTACACATAAACAAGATCTTTGACGCCATCCTTAAAGGCAAAGAAGGCGGGTATCCATCGGACATAAAGATGGCCTGGTCCATGTGCAACAACTATCTGAACCAGACAGGCAACAGCAACAAGGCAGCGCGGGCCCTTAAAAAGCTTGAGTTTTTTGCCGTCAACGAACTGTTCATGACCCCACAGGCCAAGTACGCCGACCTGGTCCTGCCGGTAACCAGCGCGGCCGAAAGGAGCGACTTGACCCGTCCGTGGCCTTCAGGCCCCTACTACACGTTTGTTAACCGCGCCATCGAACCACTGGGCGAGTGCAAGTCTGATTTTGATATTGTAACCGAACTGGCAGAGCGGCTCGGGATTAAAGATTTCAACCCCTATTCCGAAGATGAATGGCTCAGAATGTTTGTGGAGAAGAATCCGGAGACAGGGCCCCAGATTACAGACTATGAGAAGTTCAAAAGGGAGGGGATTCATCGAGTGAAACTTCCTGAACCTATCGTAGCATTCAGGGAGCAGATAGAGGATATTGAAAATAACCCTTTTCCCACACCATCGGGCAGGATCGAGATATTTTCCCAGCGTGTAGCGGATCTGAATAATCCTATCTGTCCACCTATCCCCAAGTACATGAGCACCCCTGAGGATCGTAAGGACCCTCTGTTCGAGCAGTACCCCCTTCAACTCCTCACCCCTCATCCCAAAAACAGGGTGCACTCTGAGCTGTACAAGGTGGAATGGCTGAGGGAGGTGGAGCCTCACCGGGTCTGGATCAACCCGGTTGACGCGGAACCACGGGGGATCAGGGATGGAGACGAGGTCTATGTATTTAATGCCCGCGGCAAGGTGGCTATCACAGCCTGGGTGACGGAGAGAATCATTCCGGGTGTGATTTCCATCTTTGAGGGTGCCTGGTATGATCCGGACGAAAACGGAATCGATCGCGGTGCATGCGCTAATACGCTGACCAAAGACGCTTACTCGGGCGGTGGAGCCGCTGTTATGAACACAAGCCTTGTTCAAGTAGAAAGGGGAGATTAAATCATGCAAGTCGGTTTTTATTTTGACCAGACCCGTTGTACCGGATGCAGTGCCTGCAGAGTTGCCTGCAAGGATTGGCACGACATACCGGCCGGGCCTGAGAACTGGATGCGCGTCTTATATACCGAGAAAGGGAAGTTTCCTAATCCCTCAGTGAGCTACATGATCGCACCCTGCTGGCACTGCACTGACCCGGTGTGCATCCCGGCCTGCCCCGCAGGCGCCATAACAAAAAGGAAAGAAGACGGAATCGTCTTTGTAGATAGCGACGTCTGCCTCGGTAATGAGGAGTGTGACGAGAAATGCCGCAAGGCCTGCCCCTACGATGCCCCCCAGTTCGGTCCTGAAAAAGGGGCCAGGATGCGAAAGTGCAACTACTGTCTGGACCGTTTTGCGGAGGGAAAGCTTCCCGACTGTATAGAGTCCTGCCCGGTCAGAGCATTGGATGCCGGACCGCTTCCTGAACTGGAAGAAAAGTACGGCAAATCCAGGGAGGCTGAAGGTTTTAAATATTCTCAAAGGACCAAACCGGCTGTGGTCATCAGGCCTAAAAATCGACTCAATGAAATCTGATCATAGGAGGATTACTTGATGAGGCCCTTTTAAAGAGCAAAAGGAATGAAACCATCTTCTTCCGGAATTCTTTTTATACTTTCCGTCTCGGTCGGAGTGGCAATGATCGGACTTGGGATCATTTGGCCACTCATACCGGTATATGCTGTGGAACTCGGTGCAGGGGGATTCTTAGTCGGGCTTATTATTGCCAGTTTTAATGTGTCCCGGACCCTCTTCAGTCCATTTGCAGGGCGGCTTTCCGACAGGTGGGGGCGAAAGAAGTTCATTGTGACGGGACTTTTTGTATATGCCGCCATTTCGATGCTTTATGTTTTGCCTGCACACGCTGAAACACTTATTTTTGTTCGGTTTTTCCATGGATTGGCTTCAGTTCTTGTGGTACCCATTGCCATGGCGCTTGCGGCTGATATTGCGCCGGAACAAAAAATTGGCCAGTATATGGGAACCCTGAATATGGCCGTTATGCTCGGCCTTGGTATTGGACCTGTTCTGGGAGGTACTATCCGTGATCATTTCGGGATGGATGCTGCGTTTTATGCCATGGGTGTCCTGGCGCTTTTAACCTCGATACTGGTTATGATATTTCTCCCTTCCGACTATCAAAGCCATGGGCCTGGAGAAAGTCGAAAACTTTTTTCCATGAGAAAAATATTGACCCATCGAGTTGTCCTCGGAATTTTCATCATGAGATTTTTCGCTTCCTCGGGACAAGGGGCTGTCTATACATTTTTGCCTATCCTTGCCCTGCAACTCAAGTTGACAGGCTCCCAAGTCGGTGTAATCTTAGGGGCCAACATTTTTCTTATCGCATTTCTCCAACGTTCCTGTGGGGCTCTTGCCGACCGGGTTAATCCAAAGTATCTCGTTATTTTAGGTACTTTTGCATCCGGAATGACCGTATTAGGGATGCCGTTTGTCGAGGGATTCGTGATGATCCTTTTGCTTAATATCCTCATGGGCATGGCGAATGGTGTTGCATTGCCCGGCGGACTCGTTATCACCGGACAGCTTGGGCGCACTATGGGGATGGCATCTCTCATGAGTATAACCGATGCTGCCTGGAGTCTGGGTATGATTGTGTCTCCAATCCTTTCGGGGATCATCCTCGATCTCTTTGGTCTTTCTTATGTTTTTATCATCGGTAGTCTTTTGATAGTAATAGGCAGTGCTGTTGTGAGCCTATTTCTCAGGAATTATCAACCTGCACGGGTTTCTTGAGATTTCCGGCTCTTATCCCATTTCTCATTCCGTTCGTTGTGCTTTTGGCCTGACCTCCATCCCTCTGTTCTTTTTTTCCAGTTCTTGCTTGACGGCGGCAGCCAGGTTCTTCAAAATGTATGGCTTCTTTACGTACCTTCCCGCTCCCAGACTTTGTGCTTTTTCCACTTCCTCTGTTTTGGCGAATCCGCTTGCTATGATCGCCTTCTGCCCGGGGCATATCTTTATTATCTCTTCATAGGTCTCACGTCCGTTTATTCCTCTGGGCATGACCATATCCAGGACGATAAGATCCACGGGCTGTTCCTTTACATATATAACGGCTTCCC
>ERZ889078.1541-NODE-1541-length-18017-cov-9.082508_pt1 | contig 18017 bp, 17 predicted proteins | sample MGYA00521266_ERZ889078 | MGnify/ENA primary metagenome ERZ889078 (study PRJEB32303, sample SAMEA104408618) | aquatic metagenome | biome: Brackish water; feature: Pelagic; material: water | place: Baltic Sea | collected 2014-06-16T06:34:00 | depth 76,534 m ...
ATCATAACCATCGGTGGTTCGAGTCACTCGCTGTAACATTTGCTCTCCGCTCAAACCTATGGGTATTACCATTACCCCGCCTATGGCTAATTGTTGTAACAAATGTAACGGAATTTCTGCAGGTGCCGCAGATGCGAGAATAGCATCGAATGGCGCATAATCAGACCAACCCAGATTACCGTCACCATAGTAAAAACTAATATTTTTAAGCTTTAAATCCCATAAATGGCTTTTTGCTTTTCTCTGTAGAGGCAATATTCTTTCAACCGAATAAACATGATTAACCAATTGCGCCAGAATAGCTGTCTGATAACCGCAACCTGTTCCTATTTCAAGAACATTACCCAAGCGACCGGAGGACTCCAAGAGAAGCTCCGTCATTTTTGCAACTATATAAGGCTGAGAAATAGTTTGATTATAACCAATTGGCAATGCTGTATCTTCATATGCTCGACTTGAGAGCGCTTCGTCCATAAAAATATGCCGAGGTGTATCGCGCATAATTTCCAAAACTCTCTTATTTTGAATACCCTGCTCAGACAATCGTTTAATCATCCGTTCACGTGTTCTGAGGGAAGTCATGCCCATACCTTGCAAACTTAAAGTCATAAATTGGTTTCCGTTGGTAGCCATGACGCTAATGCATCAATGCTCTCATATCTGGTTAAATCAATCTGTAAAGGTGTCACTGAGACATAGCCTTCGCTAATCGCATAAAAATCTGTTCCCGGTCCCGCATCCTGCTCCCCGCCCGGCGGACCAACCCAATAAATAATTCGCCCCCGAGGATCATTACTTTTGATAACCGGCTCCGATTTATGACGCTGCCCCAAACGAGTTGCCTGATAGCCTTTTAAATCCTTAATAGCAACATCAGGCACATTAACATTGAGAATGGTATCTTTAGGCAAAGGTTTTTTGATTAGTTGATTTAATAAAGTCACTGCAACTTGAGCAGCGGTTTCAAAATAATGAGGATTATTTCCCGCTAAAGAAATGGCAATAGCAGGTAGCCCTAAAAATCGACCTTCTGTTGCCGCTGCGACAGTACCAGAATAGAGTACGTCATCGCCTAAATTGGCACCGTGATTAATACCGGCAAAAACCATATCCGGCTCATGTTCTAATAAACCCGTTATCGCCAAATGCACACAATCAGTTGGCGTACCATCAACCTTAATAAATCCGTTATCAGCTATATTGACACGCAAAGGCATTTCCAATGTCAAAGAATTGCTTGCTGCACTCCGGTTGCGATCAGGAGCAACCACTGATATTTCAGCATGATCACGCAAAGCATTAGCCAAGGCTATAAGTCCCTCAGCTAAATATCCATCGTCATTGCTTAACAATATATGCATTATCAATTCGCCATATAGCTAAATAAACTATAAAATCAAGCATCTTAGCAATAATAACCAATAAAATCAGCTTTCGTGGCAAAAAAAACACTCACTACAGAGGATCAGGATTTATTTCGTCAAACAATTGGCAAGGTTCGCGCAATCAATAGCGACAAGATACTATTAAACAAAGAAAACAAACCTAAACCTTACCCTAAGCCGCTGACCGTTGATATTAATAGTCATTTGGATGAAAACCCAGTAACTGATATTAGTAAAGTTGGACTTGAAGATGCCATTAGTTTTATTGCGCCAGGCATACAACACAACGTCTTAAAGAAATTACGGCGCGGCTTTTTTGGTCTGGATGCGGAAATTGATCTGCACGGTTTAACCAGTAGCGCAGCCAAAGCTCAGTTATTGCATTTTTTAAATGCCGGACTAAACTCAGGCTTTCGTTGCGTGCATATTGTCCATGGTAAAGGCTATCGTTCTAGTGACAATCATCCCGTCCTAAAAAACAATCTCAACCTATGGCTTAGACAACATAAAGATGTTCAGGCATTTTGCTCAGCATCTACAAAGGACGGTGGCACAGGTGCCGTATTTGTATTATTACGATTAACCGAAAAATATAGTCGTCATGAAGAAATAGAATATTAGAGACAGTGCTGAATCATTTGTTTTTAAGCGCAGAGAAAGCAACTGCCACAATAAATAAATTATTCCTTAATAATCTCACGCAATACTGACGTCGCATAACTTCCTGCCGGAAGGGAAAACGTTAATTCCAATATATCTTCATTAATAAACTGCCAATTTAGATCTTGTACATTGACGCGGAGTGCACGCCGATCTTTATCAACCGAAAAGGCTATTAATCCCTCCGCCAGCTCCCTATTTTTTTCGATAACAGCTTGCTCAAGACTGAGTGTATCAGCAGAAACGTCAACCTCACCCTTCCCCCATAAAGAACCCGTCGGATGGATATCTTTTTCTATCAATCGCCTGATAATTTCAGCGTCCGGTACTTCTGATTTAAAACAACCATGTGAAAGATCAAATTGATAAGTATCTCCAGCAACCGGCTGATCCCATATTTTCTGGATAACACGACAAGCTAAAATCTGGTTGAATAAATATGAACGCGCTGCTGATAAGTACAAACTTCGCTGCTCTCGCCTTACTTTATCGCCAGCAAACATAGCTAAAGCTTTAGTAACATTTTGGCCAGCATTGCCAAACCGTTGCGAGCCAAAATAATTAGCCATGCCGTTGACTTTTATAGCTTCTAATTGCAAAATAGTTTTAGCTTTATCACCTAGCCAGTCGCGAACAATAAGCTTAAATGTATTACCGGATAAAGCGCCTCGTTTTAATTTTCGGGCGTGACGCACAGCATATAAAACTTTCATAGTATCTGTTTCAAAAAGCATCCAATTTGGATCAGCTTTACCAGGTAACCAGACACTAAACCATTGAGTGGTGATAGCATGTCGATCTTTTAATCCCGCATAACTCACATCACGCTGCCTGACATTAGCGAATCGAGCTAATTGCCGCGCTACATAATCGGTATTTTCACCTATCTTTTCTATTTGCAAAAAAGCATGTTCACCCGTACCTGATGGTTCAAAGGCAAGATTCTCTTTAACAACAAAGTCTTCAGGAAAGCTACGAATTATACCTGAACCTGAAGGCTCTCCATACACATAAGGCCAAATGGGTATTTCAATAACTTGGATACTTAATGCCATATATTTTTAACTATCCACAGACACACATTCTTGCACTTATCTTATTTTTCAATCAAGACAACCGCTTGCACAGCAATGCCTTCTTTACGACCTTCAAAGCCCAGTTTTTCAGTAGTAGTTGCTTTAACATTAATAAAATCGACATCGATATTTAAATCAGCGGCAATATTCCCGCACATCGCAACAATATAAGGTGCCATTTTGGGTGCCTGGGCAATAATTGTAATATCGGCATTAACCAATACATAACCTTTATCCTGAACGATGCGGTAAACATGTCGCAATAAAACCCGACTATCAGCACCTTTAAATTCAGGATCGGTGTCCGGAAAATGCTTACCAATATCACCCAAAGCAGCCGCGCCTAATAACGCATCACATAAAGCATGTAATACCACATCACCATCAGAATGAGCTTCCAGACCTTGCTCATAATCTATTTTTACACCACCTAAAATAACATCTCCGCCGTCTTTAAAGCGATGCACATCATAACCCATGCCTACTCTAATCATTTTGATGCTCCATATAAAATTGTGCTAAAGCTAAGTCTTCTGGTCGTGTAATTTTTATATTATCAGGGCGCCCTTCAACAATTTTGGGTTGCATACCCTGTAATTCCAAAGCACTCGCCTCATCAGTGATGGCGGCATTGCCTTCAGCTACTTCAAGTGCATTTTTTAACAATCCATAACGAAACATCTGCGGCGTTAAAGCTCGCCAAATATGGCTTCTATCCAAGGTGCCAACAATAATATTATCACCTTGAACACTCTTTAAAGTGTCATGTGAAGACAACGCAAGTATTCCACCGATTTCATCAGTTTTCAAAGAGTCGATAAGATGGTGAATGTCAATTGTGGTAATACAAGGTCTTGCTGCATCATGCACCAGCACCCAGTCATCATCAGAAGCTACTGTTCGTATTGCTTTTAAAGCCGAAAGAACTGAATCAGCTCGCTCTTTACCGCCCGCTGCCGTGATTATTTTTTTATGGGCAGATACGTCAAGATCCGGCCAATAGGGGTCTTCTTCAGAAATGGCAACAGCAACAGCAGTAAAAACTTCAGCACTTAATAAGCGTAACAACGTGTGCTCAATAACTGTTTTTCCTGCAAGCTCCAAATATTGTTTAGGTCGGTCTGCATTCATGCGTTTACCAACACCCGCTGCAGGTACAACAGCCCAGAAATTTATTGAATGATTCATAGATAAGAAAAGCTAAAAACAATTAGAAAACAAGCAAAGAAAATATGTAAGGGCACCTAAAACGACTAACGAGTAGCCGATGAAATCCGTTTTTCCAAAGCATCCATCCGTTTTCGCAACCTCACCAACTCAAGCAAAATCTGATTTTCTTCTGCCTTAAGAACACCGGCATCTTTTTCAAGTTGCCGCACATTAATTCCCCATGCATCCATATTTTTTCCTATCAGCGTCACCGAGAGTATTGCTGTAAAAAAAGAAAATAAAACAAGTCCGAATAAAATGAGTCCGGCAGACAACAACCGGCCAAGAAAAGAAGTCGGCACTACATCACCAAAACCCACATGAGTCATTGTTACCCAAGCAGACCAAATACCATCGAAAATAGAATGAACATTAGGATCCAGTAGATAAAGAAACCATCCTGAAACACCAGCGACCGTAAAAGCTAAAATTAACAAACTAAACAGGCTTTGCTTTTCTTTCAAATCATTCAGCAGCTTTTCTAACAAATCCAGTGCTTCGGCAAGTATCATTTTAATATTCATAAACGCCTCTTTATTTTAATTACAATAGTTAGAGAATATTTAGGGAAATATAGATAAAATCACCGCAATGGCTTGACAAGTTCAACACGAATAAACATACGCTTCTAACCCGCCCTAAAAGAAAAGGCGCATGATCAAAAGTATGTTCAACTCTCAACCATGCGCCTTTCGAACGCTAAATCTTCATTCAAGAACCTGGAAAAAAGTCTCACCTTCTTTCATCATCCCTAATTCATACCTAGCTCTTTCTTCTATCGCTTCCTTTCCTTTTCTTAAATCTTCTACTTCGGCATAAAGCGCATCATTACGTTCTTTTTTTTCTATTACCTGCTTATTGAGCTCAACAAGTTCTTGTTGATACGCCTTAATTTCTTTAATTCCCCCATTGCCATACCATAATCGGTATTGCAAAAGCCCAATCAATACAGTAATAACTAAAAGAAATATTTTCATGCTTTCAAAGTAACATACTCACACATAAAGGGGTAATACTTTTCCAAGCTTACACCCTTATGCCTTGCTCCTTAAAAAATTTATAGCATTTTAAATGCGCTGCGACCTGCGTATCTGGCCAACCCACCCAATTCTTCTTCAATTTTCATCAAACGATTGTATTTGGCAACACGATCAGAACGACTTAATGATCCCGTTTTGATTTGACCTGTACCCGTTGCAACCGCTAAATCAGCAATTGTAACGTCTTCAGTTTCCCCAGAACGATGCGACATAACCGCTGTATAAGATGCTTTATGAGCCATATCTACGGCAGCGAAAGTTTCAGTCAACGTACCAATTTGATTAACTTTAATCAAAATAGAGTTAGCAATATTTCTTTCAATACCTTTTTGCAAAATTTTCGGATTAGTTACAAACAAATCATCGCCGACTAGTTGAATACGTCCACCCAATTTTTCAGTGATTAATTTCCAACCATCCCAATCATTTTCGTCAAAGCCATCTTCAATGCTGATAATCGGGTAACGATCCACCCAATCTACAAAAAAATCAGCCATTTGTGCTGAGCTGTATGTTTTACCTTCAGAAGCTAAGTCATAAATGCCATCGGCGTAATATTCTGATGCCGCGGCATCCAAGCCCAAGTAAATATCTCGACCAGGCATGTAACCTGCCTGCTCAATAGCTTGCAAAATAACACTGATAGCTTCTTCATTTGAAGAAAGATTAGGTGCGAAACCACCTTCATCCCCTACAGTTGTTGCCAAGCCTTTGGCTTTTAATACTTTACTCAGGCTATGAAATACTTCCGCACCATAACGAATAGCTTCACGGAAAGTCGGCGCACCGACTGGCAAAATCATAAATTCTTGTAAATCTACACTGTTATCAGCATGTGAACCGCCATTGATAATATTCATCATCGGCACCGGCATGATGAATTCACCTGATTTATTCAAGTGACGGTACAACGGTTGGCCGGCTTCTTTTGCAGCAGCATGAGCAGCTGCCATAGAAACAGCTAATAATGCATTAGCACCCAAACGAGCTTTGGTATCAGTACCATCCAAAGCAATCATCTTGTTATCAATGCCAGACTGATCAGCAACATCCATGCCGACAATCGCATCACGAATTTCAGTTTTTACGTTATTAATTGCATTTAATACGCCTTTACCTAAATAACGGGTCTTATCTCCATCGCGTAATTCAATAGCTTCGCGCTCTCCTGTTGAAGCGCCAGAAGGCACCATTGCACTGCCAACCACACCAGATGCCAATACTACATCTGCTTCGAGAGTTGGATTACCACGTGAATCTAAAACTTCTCTTGCACGAATATCTACTATTGCAGCCATTTTTTATCCTATAAAGTTGTTTCTATGAGGGCTTGTGATTTCACAGCCCTGTCGATTGTTAATAAAATTTCCAATAATTCTTGCATTCTGTATAAAGGCCAAGCATTCGGACCATCACTTTTAGCTTCCGCAGGATTAGGATGTGTTTCCATAAATAAACCAGCTATACCTACTGCAACAGCTGCCCTAGCCAACACCGGGACAAATTCTCGCTGGCCACCCGAACATGTTCCTTGTCCGCCTGGTAACTGCACAGAATGTGTTGCATCAAATACGACAGGACAATCAGTGTCTCTCATTACCGCTAAAGAGCGCATATCAGAAACCAGATTGTTATAACCAAAAGAAACACCACGTTCGCAAACCATAATCTGCTGATTTCCTGTCGCTTTAGCTTTATTGGCCACATTGACCATATCCCATGGTGCAAGAAACTGACCTTTCTTGATATTTACCGGTATCCCTTGAGATGCCACTTGCTGAATAAAATTTGTTTGTCTGCATAAAAAAGCAGGTGTCTGCATAACATCAACAACGCTTGCGACTTCTGCCAGAGGCGTATCTTCATGGACATCGGTTAAGACAGGCACACCGATTTGTTGCTTAACTTTTTGCAGTATTTCCAAACCCTTTTCTACACCCAAACCTCTAAAAGTTTCGTGTGATGAACGATTTGCTTTATCGAACGACGATTTGTAAATAAATGGAATATTTAAAGCAGCCGTCAATTCCTTAAGATAACCTGCTGTATCCAATGCTAATTGTTCACTTTCAATCACACAAGGACCTGCGATTAAAAAAAATGGCTGGTCTAAACCAACTTCAAAACCACATAATTTCATGAGCTTGTTACCTTTTTATATTGAGACGCCGCCTTCACAAATCCGGAAAACAAAGGGTGACCTTGTCTGGGTGTTGATGTAAATTCAGGATGAAATTGACAAGCCAAAAACCAAGGGTGATCCGGTATTTCGACTACTTCTACTAAACGACCATCTATAGACTTTCCAGAGAACTGCATACCAGCTTTTTCCAGTCTTTCGATATACTGATTATTAAACTCATAACGATGACGATGTCTTTCGGTAATCACATCTTTTTGGTAAAGCGTAAAAGCTAATGAATCTGCCTGTAGTCGGCACTGTTGTCCGCCCAAACGCATAGATCCACCCAAATCAGAGTTTTCATCACGCGTTTCCAGTTGGCCGCTTTCAGCCATCCATTCGGTAATCAAGCCAATCACCGGATGAGGTGACGTTGGCAAAAATTCCGAACTATGCGCGCCATCAAGCCCGGCCACATTACGTGCAAATTCAATGACCGCAGCTTGCATTCCTAAACAAATCCCCAAATAAGGAATTTTATTTTCACGCGCATAACGCACAGTTGCTATTTTGCCTTCTACACCGCGTTCGCCAAAACCACCTGGCACCAAAATCGCATCGATTCCTTTGAGAATGGCAACGCCTTCATCTTCTATTATTTCAGAATCAATATAATTAATATTGACCTTGGTACGGGTACTGATACCTGCATGAATTAGCGCTTCATTCAAAGACTTATAGGCATCGGAATGATCAACATACTTGCCGACAATAGCAATGGTCACTTCCTTAGCTGGATGCATAAGCGCATCAACCACATTACTCCATTCCGATAAATCGGCAGGTGGAACATCCAGTCTTAATTTATGAACAACAATATCATCCAAACCTTGTTCATGGAGCAATAGCGGAATTCGATAAATAGAATCTGCATCGATAGCAGAAATTACGGCTTTTTCCTCCACATTGGTAAACAAGGCAATTTTGCGGCGCTCAGCTATCGGAATAGCTTGCTCTGAACGACAAATAAGAATATCGGGCTGAATCCCAATCGCCCGTAATTCTTTAACTGAATGCTGAGTAGGCTTGGTTTTGATTTCACCCGCAGAACGAATATATGGCACTAGCGTTAAATGAATGAACAACGAACGGTCAACACCCAATTCAAAACGCATTTGCCGAATAGCCTCAATAAATGGCAGAGACTCAATATCACCAACCGTACCGCCAACTTCAATTAAAGCAATGTCGGTTCCTTCTGCGCTAAGATAAACCCTACGTTTTATTTCATCGGTAATATGCGGAATAACCTGAACGGTTGCACCTAAATACTCACCTTTACGCTCTCTACGCAAAACACTGTCATAAACCTGACCGGCAGTGAAATTATTTTTTTTGGCCATTGTGGCTTTAAGAAAGCGTTCATAATGACCCAAATCGAGATCCGTTTCTGCACCATCCTCTGTAACAAATACTTCACCATGCTGAAAAGGGCTCATCGTACCCGGATCAAGATTAATATAAGGATCTAATTTGGTCATAGTGACCTTAAGGCCCCGTGCCTCAAGGATGGCAGCAAGCGACGATGCAGCAATGCCCTTGCCTAACGATGATACAACACCGCCGGTAATGAAAATGTATTTTGTCATTTTGAATGTATGGAATTCAGTAAAGAACTGATAATAACCTAAGTAAATCTTTGCTATTTTAATCGACAATGAGCTTGTCGTCATTGTCTTTATTCTTGTAGCCATTCAAAGCATAAGTAACAAGCCACATTCAGACTATTCAAATCCTCATTATTAGTTGCTATAAGGCAATTAAAACGAGCATTCACATGGCAAAAAATAGTTTTTTTCAGTTACTTCAGCGCATAAGGTTGGCTATGTATTACTCCCGTTTTAGAATGGTGTGTTGTTTTAAACCAAGCTAAATACCAACAATTTTGCTCATTAGGTTACCTTTATTATTTGCCACTTTTATTGTTGCCTTACGACTTGTCAAAGCCGGTGGTATTTGCAGAGCAATTACTCCACTTACAGAAGTTTCTCTGACAACCATGTTTTTAGGATGCAATAAAACAAGACGGATAGGAGTAATTGTGGCTAAAAACCTTGAGAAAGGATCAGTTAAGATGCCTCTTTTCGCAGAAAAAAACTGATGCAACGTTGTTCTTTTTCACTATAAAAATCTGCGCTGATCCATAAATTTCCGACTACAGCTAATTTATCATCAAGATAAATCAAAGGTATTCCCGCTCTTTCCCAGGGCGCAATACCTGCTTCCTGAAATAATTGCTTCAAGTCATGATGGCCTTTACGTCCTGGCAAACTGATTTTTTCTCCACCACTGCGCGCCTTTACAACAACAGTAGACTTTTGCCACTTGTCATAACAGATACCCGCCGAGGATGGCATGAAATACAAGGCTTGACCGGCAGAAAAACTAAACGATGTCTGCATCTTTGGCCAGATACTGGCAACTATTTTTTCAGCCTCGCCAACTTTTAAACAATACAACTTATCCCGGTAACGACGAATACAATAGCCTTTTCCTGATAAGAGCGGATCACTATCGGGTCTTGCAGAAATAACGTCACTCTGTATACGCTCGATAAAAGCCTGTGATGGCATTTTTAAATTAAGCATCTGAAACCATTCTCTAATAACCAGTCTTTGCTGAGTCAGCGAATATGCTATTAACTTGCTTATAGAAAGCGTTTCATCGAGAACATTGAAAATTGGCAGAAATAATTTTTTAGTCTGTTCGGAGAGCAAAAGTTGCGCCTCAGCACAATGTCCAGCAGATCTGGCTACCGTTTTATCACATGCAGGCCATCGCTGTTTTAATAATGGCACGATCGCATTACGTAAAAAGTTACGATTAAAGTTATTACTCTGATTGCTGGGGTCTTCAATCCAGCTTAAAGTATGTAGTTTGGCATAATCCTCAACAGCTATTTTTGGCGTATCAAGCAACGGCCTTAAAAGTACACCTTTACCAAAATTCATAAATGCTGGCATTGCCGACAACCCACTTAAACCACTGCCACGAAACAACTGTAATAAAACGGTTTCCAATTGATCTTCTCGGTGCTGCGCAACCAACAAAACATCATCTGTCTCAATTAATGTTCTTAAAGCCGTATAGCGTGCATTTCTGGCGACTTCCTCAGGACTTTCCCCTTGGCCTGCAATAGCATCAACTCGTATTACCTTAAAATCAACCCCTAGATCGGTCGCCGTTTTTTTACAATGCTCAGCCCAAGCATCTGCCTCTAACTGCAAACCATGGTGCACATAAACAGCTGTTATTTTTTCTTTGAGGTGTGCCATCGAAGCACACAAATGCAATAAAACGTGAGAATCTATTCCACCACTGTAGCCTATATAAATGTGCGGTGGGTTATGATATTGAGTGAGTGCTGATTCTATAGAAAGCGATGAAAGCAGTTCTGCCATACCTGTCTTCTTGAGGATTTGAAGTTGGGTTAAACTTTCGATTAACCCAACTTGCTACTATCTTAATTTTTTAAGTTGCTCAATAATAACAGGCCAAACATGCTTTAACCAGCGTCTTCTCAGCATGACTCCAGTAGGCCTTATTTGACTTGCAAGAATTTTAATAAGGATCCATAGCCTGTCCGGAATTGAAGCTTCGGGACTATCTCGCCACTCTAAATAGCGCGAACCGAACCCCTTAATGAATACAGGCTTAAACAACCACATTTCGAGAATAGACGTTACCCACATAAACATAAATGAGATTCCCATACCCATACCCGCAAAAATAACCAACCAGGCAAACATTGGATGAATTTTTGTTAACCACCAAGACATAATATCGGCAATAAGAAACCCGTAAGGCATGCCAATAGCGATACATTTATATTGCGTTGTTGGCGTTTCTGCAAAACTAAAGATCAGTCCGACAAACATAAAAATAAAGCTAATACCAAACAAATGGATATGCGAAACCCGTGTTAAGGATGCAAAAGTAGCGCCAGTATCTTGGGTGGTATAAGGCTTTAATCCCTCAAAATTAGAAAAATTGGGAACTCCAGATGCTTCTTTGTTATGACACATGACACAACGACTTTCGATTATTTTTTCAATACCATCATCTTTATAGGCCTCCGAATCTGCTCCCTCTCTAACCCATTCCATAATCTTGAAACGCTCCTGATCGGGTGCATTTTCTTTCATAGGTCCGTTAAGCTGAGTTTCCAACACGGTGCCTGAACGATTTCCATAATAACTATAGACAATGTCATCCACAGACAAACCGAATTTACCATCGGCCATACCATGCGTAAACAATATTTGAATCAGTGCAAAAAGATAGCCTATACCTACGGTACAAAGGTAACCCGTAAACAAAACTTTGATTGGCGTGTCGTGATCTTTTAAAGGTGTAAATTTAGGAGTCATATTTTTTTATATATATGCTGAATTCATTAAAAATTCATAAGTTTAAATAAGGTACCCATTGAATATTAGCACTGGATACTATTATAACCTGCCTTTATTACACTTTTATTTATAATGTTATTTATCTGCTTTAGAGCTTTTTTTCTCGTTAAGTTATATATTGGCATAATCTGCACACCCGTTATTTCGCAACCTCAAATAAACTGGCATAAGAAACATACATCATCGTTGACGTTAACATATACAAAACCGGTGTTAATAACGGTGTTATTGTCATGCACAGCAAGGTTTGAGCAAATAGAAAACCCAACATCTTATAAATTGCAACCTGATGCCTAGAAACTGCGTAATTACCCTGCTCTACCGCTTCACTCCAACTTTGATCTTTAAAAAGCATTAATGGATAACTGAACCAACTAGCAAAGGTAGTCAGCATTAACAAGGTAAATAGCAAAGAAACATTAGCATAAGAATAAATCCAACTCGCTACCTCAGGCATTGATCTATGACTTAAATTCTCGGGCGTTAGCTCCCAAAAGAAAAAGAACTGAACAATTTTATAATAGTCACCGCTAAAAAGATTAGCGACCAGCATGAATAAAAACCACAAAACCATAATACTACTTGCCGCCAAAACCGCTAATGGCAAGCCTTTGTTAAGGGCCCAGTAAAAACCTACCGGATTCTCTGTAGTGTGCTTAAGATCAATATATTTGGCAACAACCACGCCAAGAAACAGCGATGTTACTGTAATTAAAATACCCAAAGCCAGTGAGCTTCGGCCCAGCGGCATCAAAATTCCTACGAACAAAACGTATCCCGACCAAACCCAAGGCCCTTGACTGACGAATAGTAAAGACTGTTTAAGCCATAGACTAAACCTTATTTTTTTCACAACGAAATCCTAGAAATACCCACTGCTTTACGTAATTCTTTAATAAACGGGGCACTAACAGCCCTGGCTTTTAATGCACCTTCCTGCAATTGCTCCTCAATATGCTCAGGTGCTTGCATTAATGCCTCATAACGCTCTCGTGCCGGGGTAATATGATCGTTTATATGTTCAAATAAAACCCGTTTCATTTCACCCCAAGCAATGCCCTCTGCATATTGTTGACGTACTTCAAGCACTTGTTCGGTGGTAGCAAACGACCTATAGATACTGAATAAAGTACAATCATCAGGGTCTTTAGGCTCACCAGGCTCTAACGAATTCGTTTTGATTTTGTTGATCAATTTTTTTAGTTTTTTCTCAGGCTCAAATAAGGGGATCGTGTTATTGTAACTTTTACTCATTTTTCGGCCATCAAGCCCCAATAAAGTCGCACCATGCTCATCAATTATTGCTTCGGGTAAAACAAAATGTTCACCATAAATGTGATTAAACCGTCCGGCAATATCACGAGCCATTTCAATATGCTGTATTTGGTCTTTACCGACCGGCACTTTGTTGGCATTAAACATTAAAATATCTGCAGCCATCAGTATTGGATAGCTGAACAAGCCCATATTAATGCCTTTATCGGGATCGTTTTCACCGCCCTGCTCATTCTCGGCAACAGCTGCTTTATAAGCATGAGCCCTATTCATCAAACCTTTAGACGCCACGCAAGTCAACATCCACGTCAATTCCATAATTTCAGGCACATCTGACTGGCGATAAAAAACCGCATTTGAAGTATCCAAGCCTAATGCCAGCCAAGTTGCAGCAATTTCCAAACTAGACTGACGAACTCTTTCCGGTTCCTGACATTTAATTAAGGCATGATAATCGGCCAAAAAATAAAAAGGTGCGACATTAGCATCTTTACTGGCAGTAATAGCTGGCCTGATAGCACCTACATAATTACCTAAATGAGGCGTACCGGTAGTTGTAATGCCTGTTAAAACAATTGCTTTCTTCATGTGTTCCATCTTGTTTTTGCTTATTGTGAATGAGTAGTTACACAAATCATATTTCCGTCGTTCCAGCAGGGTTTCATATGGAGTTTCCTGCCTTATACCCTTCGGGTTATTACAAGTCACAAGACTGCATGACCTTCTGAAAAACTTTCAGTAACCCTTGTCTTCCTATATCTCGGCAATCTCTGTCAAGAAAACAAGTTGTCTCAGGTAAATATGCTTAATTATAAATTGAATATTACATATATTTGTCCTGATAGCCAACAACATCAATCCTATTGGAAACAATCACACATTGTCTTTAAGATATACTGGATTTTATCAAAAAAGCAAAACTTAGCCTGAACTATTCAAAGGTAATGGACTACCTAACATTTTCCCAAAAATAGACAACTCCTCGACCGCTATTAATCTCGTTGTAATAGTTTTATTCTCAACAGATTCATCGTTATTTATTAGAGAACTGACTTTAAGGTAATTGGGTGTATAGCCAAATACCTTTTGCTTTCCACCCTCGAGTGGCTCGTTATATCCTTCCCATAACACAGGAAACTCATGACCTAAATTGTCTCTGCAAAACTGTAGTTTCATGTCATTGGCTAAAACATGTAACTGTTGACTTCGCTGTTTTTTAACGTCGTTATTCAGTTGATTTGGCAAGCTGGCAGCTTTTGTACCTTCCCTACTGGAATAGGTAAAGATATGGATATGCCCAAAACCGATTTGTTTAATAAAGCCAAAGCTTTCCTGCCATTCCTCTTCAGTTTCACCGGGAAAACCCACAATAATGTCGGTAGTCACATTAAAGTGAGGAATTTGCACTCGCAATTTCTTAACAATAGCTGCGAACTCTTCGGTTTTACAACGCCTAGCCATTCTGCGCAGAACAGTATCTGAACCACTTTGTAAGGGTAAATGTAAATGTGGCATTAAGCGTGTATTTTGAAACAAGGTAAAAAAATCTTCCGATAATTCCCATGGTTCTAACGAACCCAATCTAAGCCTTGGAATATCGGTTTCAGCTAAAATTGTGCTGATTAAATCAGACAGATTGTTTCCCAAGTCACTGCCATACCCGCCTAAATGGACGCCGGTCAAAATAACTTCCGTAATGCCTTGTTTATGAAGAGTATTGATTTCATCTATAACAGCCTGCATTGGACGACTGACCTCTTCTCCACGTGCAACAGTAACAATACAAAAAGTGCAGCGATAACGACATCCATCTTGCACTTTAACAAACGCCCGTTGCCTGCCGCGAGTAAATAAAGATATTTCACCCGGCTCTGTAGACATCGCTGGCATAACATTCATGTTAAGTTCTGTTAAGGTTTTTTCTACCAATTGATCTTTATCTCTGTTACTCACCACCAAATCAACACCCAACAATGACGCAGCTTCGTCTTGATTTAAAGTTGCGTAACAACCACTCACTACCAGTTTAGCTTGTGGGTTATCCCTATGTATACGACGAATAAGTTGACGTGACTTTCTAGCGGCATCTTGGGTAACTGCGCATGAATTAATCACAATTAAATTAGCCATCTCAGCTTGCCGTGTTATTTGATGCCCTGATTTTTGAAAAGCCTGCGCCCAAGTTTCCAATTCTGCTTCGTTGAGACGACAGCCGAGCGTTTTAAGATGAACTTTCATTAATTAATTATCCAAAGAACCAATAGGCAACAAAAATTGCGGCGGCAATGCCTGCAAAGTCGGCTATTATCCCACAGGCAGCCGCATGACGAATACGTTTGATACCTACGGAACCAAAGTAAATGGCCAAAACGTAAAAAGTAGTTTCTGTACTACCTTGTACAATAGAAGCCAAGCGTCCTGCAAAAGAATCTGCACCATGAGTTTTCATAGTATCTATCATCATTGCCCTAGCTCCGCTACCACTAAAAGGCTTCATCAAAGCGGTTGGCAATGCATCAACAAAACGATCATCCAACATAAAGTAATGCACAATCACTCTCGCCAAATCCGCTAGTAAATCCAGCGCCCCACTAGCTCTAAAAACGCCAATGGCAACCAACATGGCAACCAAATAAGGAATAATCAATATAGCGGTTTGGAAACCTTCCTTAGCGCCTTCTATAAAAGCATCGTAGGCGTTAATACCTTTGTAAAGCGCACCCAAAATAAAACCGATGACCAAAAAAAACAGAATCACATTACTGATAATGGCAGATTGCTGAAGCATTTGCGCTTGCGGCAAACTTGAAAAATAGCCCAATAAACCTCCGACAATTAGCGTAAAGCCGCCAAGATAAGCCAAAACCACTTTATCCAACAAATTGATTTTCTGTACAAAAGCCACGGCAAGCAGGCCTGCCAGCGTTGACATGTAAGTCGCAATTAATATAGGTATAAAGACATCCGTTGGATTAACGGCGCCAAGCTGGGCCCGGTAGGTAAAAATAGTAATCGGAAACAAAGTAACACCCGATGTATTGATCACTAAAAACAAAATCTGCGCATTAGTAGCAGTGTCCGGATGCGGATTAAGTGCTTGTAATTCCTGCATCGCTTTAATGCCCAATGGAGTAGCTGCGTTATCAAGACCCAGAGCATTTGCAGAAATATTCATAACAATTGCCCCCAACGCAGGATGTCCTTTAGGCACATCAGGCATCAGACGGCTAAATAAAGGCGTAAGGCTTTGCGTTAGTAATTGGATAAAGCCACTCCTCTCACCAATTTTCATAATTCCCAGCCATAAAGCTAAGACACCGGTTAAGCCAAGTGAGATTTCAAAAGCGGATTTTGATAAGCTAAACATAGCCTCCATAATTTGTGCAAAAACCTGCTGATCGCCCAGAAAAACCAGTTTAAACAACGCAGTAAAAAAAGCAGCCAGAAAAAAACAGATCCAAATAATATTTAGCACGTTAGTAAAATAAATTGAGTAAATGTTAGCTTATTCTATTGCCTATAATAGAAATCTGCCTTGTCTTTAAGGAAAATGCTAGCTTGATAAAGCACCTTTACAGCGCTTGCCGCTTCATTTACTAGCCATTATACCTGTACAATCAGCCGTTATAGCGATAACCCATTTATCATAATCGGCAACCAAGACTCCACATGAACGATAACGATCAACAATTAGTGACAACAACCCAAAACTGGCTAAAAACCATCATTATCGAACACAATATATGTCCGTTTGCCAAACGTGAACTTAATCGCGGAAGTATTCATTTCGTCGCCAACCACGATACAGATGTTGAAAAATGTCTTTTGAATTTACTATTGGAGTGTGATCGCTTAAATATCGACCCTGATATTGAAACTACATTAGTGATTTATGATAATGCATTTATCTCATTTGATGATTATCTGGATTTTCTTGAGCTTGCAGAGGCCTTACTGCTTGAACAAGACTATGAAGGTATTTACCAGTTAGCAAGCTTTCATCCCGATTACTGTTTTGAAGGCGCCAAACAAGACGATCCAGCCAATTACACCAATCGCTCACCGTATCCGATGTTACACTTATTAAGAGAAAGTAGCATTGAGCTGGCTCTAGCTAGCTACCCACATCCTGAAAACATCCCTCAGAAAAACATCAAATCATTACGTGAACTGGGGCTTACTAAAATAAAGTCTTTATTAGCTGGGTACTATCCACTTAAGATGGTTTAAACACTCCGATTATCGAGGAAGTGGCTAATCCAGCTCCCTCAAGAATTATGGCATTATTTGCTTTCTTGTTCTGTAGCACTTTCTTCCGGCGAAGCGTCATTCTCCGAAGCACGATCTTCAATAATGGCTTCTGGTTCAGCGTCAACTTCTTCTTCCACGGTAAATTTTCTTTCAGCCAACTTCCATTTCGAAGAGGTGGGATCTACAACGACTTCTTTAACCTCGGGTTCTACTTCAACTTTATTATTTAATGTTTCAATAAACTCTATGAACCAATCCTGTGCTTTAACACTAGCCATATCTGGATCGTCCATGATATCGCTGACTTCTGGTAAAGTAGCCTTATTTACAGCCTCCTCCAAAGCTTTTAAACAAGCAGCTTTATCGCCTCTAAGTCCGTAAATACACGCCAGATTATAAGAGGCTGTTCCTGCTTGAATGGCATTAGCACTTTCAAATTGTTTTTTTGCCATCTCATATAACTTATCATGCGGCATTACTTTTTTAAGTCTGGCAAAATCCATATAGGCAACGCCACTATTGATTGC
>ERZ889078.1542-NODE-1542-length-18013-cov-7.189832_pt1 | contig 18013 bp, 14 predicted proteins | sample MGYA00521266_ERZ889078 | MGnify/ENA primary metagenome ERZ889078 (study PRJEB32303, sample SAMEA104408618) | aquatic metagenome | biome: Brackish water; feature: Pelagic; material: water | place: Baltic Sea | collected 2014-06-16T06:34:00 | depth 76,534 m ...
GAGCTTCTTGCACGGCCCGCACCACGTGGCCCAATAGTCGACGATGGTGATTTTGCCGGGCACCAGCAGCGACTTGATCAGCTGACTCTTCGGTGGCTCGCCGACCTGCCACGCTGGCCGACGGGCGGGGGTCGACTTGGCGGACGCGGGGTCCGAAACCGCCCAATTCCAGCTCAACCCCGCGAAAATCCCTGGGCCAACGACGGGCTGGATGCCGTTGACGTCGTAGGCCAGCGGCAGCCGCGCGCTGGCGATGAGCGACAGGTTCGCAGGCAGCTGGACCTGAACTGTCGCCGTGCCGGTCACGAACGTGCCGCCTCCGTTGGGGAAGGGCCCCAGGTCCGACTCGGCGAAGATGCGCTCTTCACCCGGGTCGCGCCACAACAGCTCGACGCCCAACGCCGCGGCCAGCAGGCCCGGGAGAATCGCTACGGTTGGCCCTGCGTTGACCCGGACCTCGGGTCCCCAGCGGAAGAGGTAGCCTTCGGCGCCATTGACCGTGCCAACCGGCACGCGCGCCGCGACCTGGGCCATGTAGCCGAGCCTGTCGAGGATCTGGCCGGAGACATCGACGCCGCCCAACACCCACCAAACGCCGCGGCCGACCGAGACGTAGCGTGACGTATCGCTCTGGCCTTTGATGATGAAGTTACCGGTCGGCGCCACAGCGCCTGCGTGGACCACGACGCGCGGGATCATGCCCCCGCGCAGCCCGGTCAGCGTGCCTAGGTTGAATCGGAGGCGTGCCTCGACGTCACCAACGCCCTGATCTGCGGTCTCGGTCAGCGGGTTGCCGTCTGCGTCAACCCCCGACTGAACCGAGTCGGCGGACAAGGGCCGCGTGCTCTCGGCGCGGACGAAGGGCGCGGTCAGCTGCAGACCGAGGCCTTGCGAGAGGTCGACGCCGGCCTGCAGCGAGACCAGATGCATGCGCAGCTGCCAATCGGGAGACCCAACGTAGGCCCCCTTGGTGTCGGTTGCGATCTTCTTGGTGCCTTCGTAGAAGTCGGTCCAGGCCGAGTAGCCGTAGAGCAGCCCGCCGCTCAATCGCAACGTCGGCGGGCCACCTTTGGCGAAGGCGCCTGATAGGTCTGTGTCTCCCGCCGGGAGAGCAGGATTACCTCAGACGGCACATTGCGCCGGCGCGGACGCTGGCGTGAACGTGGAGGCACCGACAAACGCCACCGCAGCGATGGTCATAGCGAAGTGGACAATGCGGCTGATGGCGGGGTGCATGGGGCCTCCAAGGCGGGTATTCGGCAGGGAGAACGCCGCCAACCTAGGGGCAGACGACGTTCGCTCGAAAGCGTGACAGACGTATTGGGCCTCCGCAACCTTGAGCGGCGCGCCGGCGGAGCGCCGCGCGTTGGGCGGCGTCACGGCGATCGGCCTGCGCCGGTGTGGCCGCGCGTGGGTGGGCTGGCGAGGTCGTGGTTCGAACAATCCTTCGTATTTCAGACCGTTGAGACCGCGATCTAGCGCTTTTGCTCCCCAGACTGGCATGCTAATCTCCCGCAGCAGGCCGCTTGGCAGGTCGGACATACCGCCTCGGCGCCCGCCGGATTGATCGTTTGGGAGGTTCAGAATGAAGCAGTTTTCGACTCGGGCGCAGGTCGCCACCTTGGGCTTGGTCCTGACTGTCATGGCGTTGAGCGCCTGTGAGAGCGCGGTGGCTCCGACGGTGACAAGCACGCCGATGACGGCCAAGGGCGGGTTCAGCGGGACGATCGACAACGCCGATTGGACCGTGAGCTATGAGGGCATCAAGGCAACCGTGACCATGGCGCACCGGATCAACAAAGATCCCGGCGGCCTCGCCTGTGTGCCGTCCCTGGCGATTGAGCTCGCCAAGCCCGACGGCAGCTGCAAGCTAGAGCTCAACTACGAGGCCGGATTTGCTGGCGAGGGGCTGCTGCTCAAAGAGGTCAAGTTCCACGCGAAGGCTGGCATCTACCAGGACGGCGTGGTGATCCACTCGATTCCGTGCGAAGGCTGGGCTTCAGAGCCGGCGAAGGGCGCCGTGGTCTACACCTCGACCGCCGTTGAGGGTTCCATGACGTTGAACCCGCTCGCCCAGCCGGAAGCCGGTATGACCAAGGCGACATTGCGCAGCATGAAGCTGGCGCCGGCGTTTAACGGCCCCACGACCATGGTGTTCAAGGGTCGAAAGTTCACGATGGACCTCTCGAAGATCAGCTTTGAGGGCGACATCGTCAGCGAAGGTAGCGACACAGTGCAGTGCGTGAAGACGTTCCACGAGTTCCCGAAGTGGGAGCTCAAGGACATCAACCCAGGCAGCGCTGGGTACAACACGACGTACGGCCTCGACGCGTTCAAGGGCAAGAAGGTCGTGGTCGCGCTGGTGTCTGATTGGTGCAATTCCTGCCGCTCACAGACCCAGCTGATGCAGAAGATGCAGGATGAGGCCAACGCCAGCGGACACAGCGACACCGTCATGGTGATGATCAATGACAAGCAGAAGAGCGACCCCAGCCAGTTGACCAAGCTGGCGAAGGATATCCCGATCTTCCAAGATGTGGCTGGAGTTGACGCTTGGGTCAAGATGAACGAGAGCCACGCTGGCAAGTTCAACGGATCGGCGATTCGTAACAGCGGTTATGGCTTCGCGAAGAACGGCGCGGCCATCATGTACTTTGCGCCCAACGGGACCGGCGCGCTCAACCTGACCGACTATCGCACCGCCGTGCAGACCGTCATCAACGCCAAGGATGACGACTAGCTGCGGGCGCCGGCCTTCGCGACCCAGCGCCGTACGACCCAGTGCAGTACGACCCAGTGCAGTACGACCCAGTGCAGTACGACCCAGGGCGGGCACGACCCAGGGCGGGCACGACGCAGCCTCTGCGTAGACCCGTGGCCGTCGCGGGCTGGCGATGGGCACCTGCGCGCAGCTGCATCCACCTCACGCCAACGGTCCACATGAGAACGAACGCCAGTCTTCAACTCGTCCTGTTCGCATTTGTCGTCGCCGCCAGCGGCTGTGGCCCAAAGGCCCTGCGCCACGCCAAGTCTCCCATGCCAGCGGCGCCATCCGCCGTGGCGACCGAGAAGACCCCAGCGAGCGCGGCCAAACCGGCGGCCGAAGCAAAAGCGACCGCCCAGCCGGCCGAGAAGGCGCCCGCCAAGTCGCCTATGAAGCTGCAGGACTACGCCGGGACGTACACAAACGGAGGCGGCGCCGTGCTGGTGATCAGCGGATTCGACGCGACCAAGGGGTTCACCTTCCACCTCCGGATCAAGAGCAAGGACGACTGTGACACTGTGAACTACGGCGACACTGTCGCCTTTGCGGGGTCGGACAAGGCCACAAATACGAGGGGTGACGTCTTCAAGCTCAAGGAGGGCGCCGTCGATTTCGAGCCGTCCGTGGAGATGGCTGGCATGGACTGCATCCGGGTCATCGACACGTCCTTTGTGAAGCAGAAGTAGCGCTGCGCACCAAGGAATCGCTGCGTCGCCGGGGTTCCTGTCAGACCGCTCGACGCGCCAAGGCAGCGGTACGTCCACCTGCGCCCCGTAGTGTCAGCCGAATGTCAGCGCTCGCCGCCAAATTCAAAAACCAGCTCCAGCGCTGCTAACGCCGCCAACAACGCGGCCATCGCGCGCACCGACCCGCGCTGCGGCACGACAATACCGGCCTCCACGCAGAACGGCGAGCGCGCCACCGCATCCTCCACCGGCACATCAGGCAGCCCGCGGCTCCGCCAGGCATGCATCAGCTTCAAGGTCGCAAACGCGTCGACCTGATCAGCCAATCGCCGTTGACGCTTCGGCAGAGTCAGTCCCGCGGTCTGCACCTCGTCGACGACCGCCGCCAAGCCGCGCTCGGCCACACCGGCCTGCCAGATGGCCCACAGGTCCGGCGTCAACGTTGGCGGGTCCCAGAGCCCAGGAATTCGGTCTTTCAGCGGTAGAACCGCGGTGACGGCGACGCGCGACGCCTCGCTCCGCTGCGTGACCTCAGCCAAGCCCGCAGCCAGATCCGTCTCGTGTACGAGCGCGTGCTTCAGCGCCTGCAGGGTCATTCGCAGCAGCACGAAGAGCTGAGGCTCGTAGCAGCGGGGCAGCTGGTCGTTCGCCACCGCCGTCGTTAACGCAGCGCCCGTGCCAAAGGGCACGCGGTCCGACACGCGACCAGAGACCCGCATCGGCGCGCCGCGCACGGTCCGGATCTCCCCAATTTTGGCGAGCTTGTTGAGGAGATAGAAGTCCTCCGCCGCCGGCCGACTGGGCACACCCCGCACTTGGGCATAGGTCAGCGCGTGACACGAGATCGTGCTGCCGATCGCTTCGTAGGCGTACGGCGACCGCGCCCACTGCAGGCCCAAGACGTGGTGCCGCAGGCGTGCCTCGTAGCGCAAACAGGCCTCCGCGTGCACCTGGGCGGCGGCTTCGTGCACGTACGTGCGAATCAACGCCGCCGGCGCGGGGGCTGTGGGCGTCACGAAGTCGGCGCGACCGAAGAAATCAGCCGGCCAGCGCGAGTCGGCGTCGCTCATGTGCAGCCATGGCTGACGCAGCGTGCCGTTGGCCCAGAGTCGCAGCAGCACATCGCAGCCGATTTTACGGGCCAGCCCGACCCCGCGGCGTCGGGGCACCCGCACATCCAACACAACCAGTCGACCCTTTGGCCACACATGCAGCGACGCCCAGGACGGCAGCGTGTCGGCGGTGGTATCGGGGCGACGCGGCCACAATGCGGTGATGGCGACCAAGCTCTCATCGTGCCGGGCGACCTGCTCCGGCGTCGCGTCAGACGGGCGATTAACGACGACCACGACCAACACGCCGCCATCCGCGTCCGGAACGGACGCCAGCGCCTCGACGAGCGCAGCCCCTTCGGCGAACGCTGGGATCATCACGCCGTGCTCAAACCTGCCATCGATGCTATCCGCGACGTGGCTGTGCGCGTCCGCGTGCTGGGATAGGTATTTGCTGACCGATCGGTCCATTTCGTTCCAACGCCGCCATCGTTCATCGGTGTGTGAGAGAGCGCAAGGCTCCGGCGCGGGAGTATGCGTGTTTTCTCCGGACTGGGCATCCCCACGCGGAGTCCCGACCGAGACCTTCGGCGACGCGGCCCGATTCGCAGCCCCAGCGCCTTGCCACGCCGTCCACCGGGCTCAATCGGGTGATCCCGGGCTGGACGGAGGGGCCACAGCAGATGGTGGTGGCTCAGCGTCGACGCTTCTGGATCCCCGAACGGCTGGCCTACAAGGGCCGCCCAGGGGCGCCGCAGGGCATGGCGGTGTTCGATATCGAGCTGTTGTCGATTCTGCCCTAGCCCAGCAGCCCAGCGAGGGTCGCGGTGATGCCACCGAACAGCGCAGCGAGGCTGAACATGGCCCAGCGCGGGCCGCGCCAGAGCTCCATGAACGTCGTCATGACCACCAAGGCCTTGGCTGTGGTGACGGCGAATACGGCCGCCGTGAGGGAGCTGGCGGGGAGCGCACCGTCAACGAGGAGCCATGTCAGGCCAGTGAGCGCTAGCAGCAGCGCGAGCGCGATGTCGAGTCGCCGCGGACCGCGGTGAGGCGGAGCAATCGTGCTCATGCGGCACCGCCGGCGAGGTAGAGGGCGGGAAAAAGTAGCAGCCAGATGAGGTCCACGAAGTGCCAATACGTGGCGCCCGCCTCGACGGCGAAGGCGGCGTTGGGGCCGAAGGCGTCGCGTCTGGCCTGCCACGCCGCCCAGCCGGCGAAGACGACGCCACCGAGTACGTGCATCAGGTGGAGGAAGGTGAGGAAGAAGTACGTGAACCAGAAGTCGTGGCTCGACAGCGTCAGCCCGCGTCCGAACAGATCGGCATATTCGACGAACTTTAACGCCGTAAATACAAGGCCAAGACCACCCGCGGCGAGCCACCAGCGACTGACGGCGGCGCCGCTCGAGGGGGACCGATTGGCGTGCACGGCGCGCGCGGCGGCCCAGCTGGCGATGAGGAGAATGGCGGTGTTGATGGCGCCCGCGCCCTGGTGGACGAGGGCCTGCGCCTCTGGGTAGCCCGTCGAATCGGCGTGCCAGGACCAAGCATGGCCGATCAAGAACATGGCGAAGGTGATGACCTCTAGCGTCATGAAGACCCAGACCGCGACGCCGCCGGGGAGCTCGGGGGATGTGATGCGCGATGCTGCTGCGGTGGCGGAGGGCATAGGGACGATCCGTGGTGCGTGCGGCGGGGGCTGGGAGGCGGCGCGAGTGGAGGCGCCGGATAGCGGTGCGTGGTTGAATCCTGGGGTGCAGACCTGAGATGGCGCGCGACCGCGGGCCTCAGCCGCCGTGCAACGCCATCGACTCGCGCAGCGCGGCCAACAGCTGCGGCAAGGTTGTTCCAGAAGGACCCGTCACGAGGCCGCCGTCTGACGCCTCTGCATACGGTGTGAAACCGGACTCCGCGACGTTGAGCTCCACGACCAGCGCGCCTGTGTTGAGCGCGTTGGTGGCCATCTGAATCGGCAGGTTGGTGGAGCCCGACCCACCGACAATGACGAGGACCTCGGCGGCGGCCGCTGCGCGCATGGTGCTGTCAAAACGAAACCAGCGCTCGTCGTAACATTCGTCGAACCACAGCACGTGAGGCCGCGCCCAACCGCCACACGTTGGACAACGCAGGTGTGGCGCGTCGTCAGGCTGGATCGAGTCGCCTTTGGAGAAGGTGCGCAGCGCGGCGGGAACGGCCCACGTTCGCGTGCTGCAGGCGTCCGCGCAGCGCATGCGCTCGAGGTTGCCGTGGATGTGAAAGGTCCGATTTTCCGGGCTACCAGCGCGGCTGTGCAGACCATCGACGTTCTGCGTGACGAGCAGGAACTGGTCCTGAAGCAGGGAGTCCATCGCCACTAGGGCCCGGTGGCCGGCGTTCGGTTGCGAGCCGCGACAGCAGGCGAGCCGCCACAGGTACCACGGCCAGACGACCTCCGGCTCGGCGACAAACGTGGCCCACGTGGCGAGCTCTTCGGGGCGATAGTTGCGCGAGCCGCGGGTCCAGAAGCCGTCGTCGCCGCGGAACGTCGGGATGCCGCTCTCGGCGGAGATCCCGGCGCCGGTGAGGACGACGAGGTTGCGGCCGCCGTGTAGACGCTGCGTGATGAGGTCGAAGAGGGGATGCGCGCGCATGGCTGCTCCGGCGGGAGGCGACGACAGGGCTGGGGCGGTTGAGCTGGGGCGGCAGGATCGCCCGTCGTGGCGATGGGTGTCAACGGCAGGAGCGCCCCACCGCCTCGGGTAGATTCGCGCGCCGTCGAACCCTTCACGCTGGGACGGTGGCGGCATCCCTAGCGCGCCGCTACGCTCTGTGCGTCGGTCGGCGCGTGCCCGTTCCGCCACGTCCGCACGCCTCGCCAGCACACACTCGACCCTCGCCACGGCGGCATGATGCGCAGCGCTCCTCACAGCCTCGGTCGGTTTCTGCCGGCGCTCACCACCGTGGTGGTGCTAGGCTGCGGCGCGCCGTCAGGCGTCCCCCTTCCCGGCGCGCTGCGGGTGCAGACCGCGGGGCCCAAGGCGGCCGGAAGCGCAGTTCGATGGCTGCTCAACGCCCGGATTCTCGACCCAGAAGCGCGTACCGAGCGACTCGGCCACCTCCAGCTTCAGGGCGGACACATCGCCAGCGTGCACCGCGAGCGGCCGGCGAATCCGGGCCCGAACACCGTCGATCTGCACGGCGCGTGGCTGCTGCCCGCGTTTGTGGACCTGCACGTGCACAGCTGGGGCAACCCGAGCCCGCTGCCGGGCCCCGATCACCGCTGCGGTCACGCGGAGACGGCCCGGCTGATGCTGGCCGCCGGTGTGGTGGCCTATCTCGATTTGGGGTCGAAGCCGCGCACGATCTTCGCGCTGAGAGACCAGGTCCGCGCGGGGCTGGTGCCGGGCGCGACGCTGTACGCGGCGGGGCCGGTGCTGGGTCACATCGTCGGTATGAAGCCGGGGCCGGGCGGACCGGATGCGCGACTGCGGCAGACCAGGACGCCAGCCGAGGGGCGGGCGCATGTGCGGGCGCTCGTGGCGTCGCGGCCAGACATCGTGAAGGTCCTGATGGATCACACCGGACCGGAACAGGACCTGAGCTTGGCGAGTCTGAACGCCATCGTCGACGAGGCGCACAGACATGGACTGCGGGTGATCTGTCACATCGGTACGTGGCAGGACGCACGCGCGTGTGTGATGGCCGGCGCGGACGCGCTGACGCATCTTTGGGACGAGGACGACGTGCCCGCGGAGCTGGTGCAGATCTTGGCGAAGCGACGCATCCCGCTGATCCCGACGCAGCCAGTGCAGGTCGATCTGCCCCATTTCTCTGGCCCCAACGCGCCCGGTTGGCGAGATCCGCTGCTGCGACAACTCACGACGCGACACCTGCAGGAGACCTACCGCCAGACCGCGCGCTTTGTGCAGAAGGCGAAGTTCTGGCTGCGCTATCAGGGCGCGCATGCCAAGGGCTACGAGCGCCAGCTGCTGACGCTGCACAAGGGCGGAGTGGTGCTGTTGGCGGGGAGCGACACCGGCAACTTCGGCACGTTTCAGGGCTACAGCCTGCACCGGGAGCTCGCGCTGATGGTGCGAGCGGGCCTGCCGGTTTGGGCCGCGCTCAAGGCTGGGACGACGGCGGCCGGGCGCTTTCTGGGCCGGAAACTCGGCGTGAAAGTTGGCGATGAGGCGAGTTTTGTGGTCTTGGCGGCGTCACCGCTGGTGGCGATCAGCCATACGCAGCGGATTCGGTCTGTGATTGTGCGGGGCAGGCTCGTCGATCGGGCGGCGCTGCTCGCGGGGACCAGCGTGGCTGACACCTTCCGCGCCTCGCGCTGCCGCAGGCGTTGACTTACCTTAGCCCTCGCCCGCATAGGTGCCTGGCGATTCGTGCTGCTTGGCGATTCGTGCTGCCTAGCGATTCGGGAATGCCTCGCCGCGATTTGCGGTTAGTCCGGACCACCGACCTCCGCGAGCACCGCGACTCGCCACGACGGAGCCCTCGATGTCGACTCGCAAGCGCGCACCCAATCCCAAACCCACGACCCCACCCGGCGACGCGCGCCACCATCTCGCGCGAGCGGCCTTGATTTCCGGCCTCTCCGCGGCGGTGTCCCCCAGCGATGGCGGCGCGCTGAAGCTGCTCGTGGCGCGACAGCCCAACCACGCGCGGATGACGCCGGCGCACACAACCGTGTCGGTAGACCTCGCGCTGCCGGGGGATCGGTGGTCCATCGACAACAAGGCGGGCGTGCATTCTCAGCTGTCGGTGATGAACACGCGGGTCGCCGAGCTCATCTGCAACGGACAAGCGCTGACGCTGCCGGGCGACAACCTGCTGCTCGACCTCGACCTGTCGGAGGCCAACCTGCCGATCGGTTCACAGCTTCGGCTCGGCAGCAGCCTGCTCGAGGTCACACCGAAGGCGCACACGGGCTGCAAGCACTTCGCGCAGCGCTTCGGCAAGGTCGCCCGCAAGCTGACCCAGGAGCCGAAGTTCGTGCCTATGCGGCTGCGGGGGTTGTTTCTGTGTGTGATCGAACCCGGCGAGCTGCGGGTCGGCGATGTGGCGCGGGTCGTGCGACGGGGCTATTGACGTCGCGGGCTGGGTTGCGCGTGTGACCCTCTTGGATTTTGGACCACAAAGACGTGGAGGTCATCGGTCACGCGACCATGACCGCACGCCGCCACCGCCCAACCGCCCACGATGACGAACTCGACGTCTGCGTCCGCGAAAGCCGCCAGCAGGTCGCGATAATCCTGTGGTAGGTCGAGCCGCGTCATGGCGCTGGCGTCGTGCAGGTCGCGCCCGCCGGGATCACTTCGAAGTCGGCAGACGTCCACTGCGAGCGCTGCGTCATCTGCGATTCCGTCCAGCACCACACCCGGCGGTTGAGTTGAGCGAACGCGCGCAGGCGCTCAATCGGGGTTAGGTCTTGGTAGAGCGGGCCTTTGGTTGTGTGGTTGGTCACAACTTCTGCGCGCCAATCGGCGCGTCGGGTGGCGGTGCGTTCAGCGGCGTCGCGCTCAGCGGCGTTGCGCTCAGCGGCGTTGCGTGGTCGTTCGGTAGTGCCTGATTGCGCGGACATGGCTGCTCCGACGGTGGCGAACGAGCGAGGGCTCCGGCCGGCGGCGGGGCCTCTGCTGTGCCTGCAAGGTAACGCGGCGCGATGGTCCGTGCCACCTAACGGGTGTCCAGCCGCCCGCCCCTCCCCTTGCAACGCGACGCCCACCGGCTAGTCATGATCAAGAGCGCAGTCACAGATCGAGCGCGCAGTGTCCGGAGGTGTCACCATGGACCTCGACGATTTTTTCGAATTCGCCATCGCCAACCTTGAGCGACTCCTTGAGGCCGATATTGTCGCCGGTCCCGCCCCGGCAGCAAACGTCGGCCGCCCGGGAGCTGGCGTTCTACCGTCAGCCAGGCGCGATTCGGCCATGGACCGCAAGTACCCGAGACGGCGCGATCGGCGGTGGCGGGCACGCAGGTTACGGTCTTCAGCGAGCCGCCTGGATCGAGGACCACGTGTAACCACCAGCCGCACAGCCCGAGTTGATCGGGCTCTCCGCGCAGCCGGCCGCCCAAACGCCCGGAGTTTGAGGCTCGGCGGTCGATCAGCCAGCGCGCGGCACGCGGCTTCAGCGACGCCAATGTGCCAGCCACCAGTTCAAAGGCGGCGTCAGAGGTGGCGCAGCGCGGTGGTGTACTGTGCACCGCGGCCAGATCGCGCACATCACGATCACCCCCGTCAGCGAGGCCACCGCGCCTGACCCAAAGAGGCGCGCACAGTGGTGCGGAGGCCTGGCGCGCGACGAGCATCTGCGTGGGGCCGGAGTTGGCGCCGCCGGGCAGTTGGCACGACGCGGACGTTGCCCCAAGCTCGCACTCCGCAAGCCTGGGCGCACGCCATCGCCCCGCCCCCCCCCAGCCAGCGCGCACGGAGCCTCATGACCAACTCCAGCCACGCCACGACCACGGCGTCACTGCCGCGATGGATCAACCTCGGGTTTGTCGCCGCGGCGGCGGTCAACTTCGGCATCATCGTCGTCAGCCGTGGCTTCGCGCCGCACCTCGGGGTCGTCGACAGCCTGTTTTCTCCGGCCGGTTGCGCGTTGATTGTCGTCTGGGGTCTGGCCTACCTCAGCGTCGCGCGCACGGTGCACCTCTCGCCGCACATCGCCGCCGTGTTCTGCCTCGAGAAGCTATTTTACGGGGTCGCGTGGCTGCGCGGGCTGATGCTGTACGGCGACACGCTGCAGCAACAGCCGTTCGACGTGGCCGCATTTTATCAGACCTACGGGATCGCTGACTTCGGGTTCGCCGTGTTTTTTGGCCTCGTGTGGTGGCGGCTGTGGCTTCGGCGGTGGTGGCAAGCGCGGTGAATCTGCTACCGTCGTAGTCGCCTCGGGGAGTTGCCGACATGCCAGACACGCCACCGCCGGTTCTTTGGAGCCCGGCCCCATCGCGCAGCGCCGCCCCGCGAGCCGTTGGACGGACTGGTCTTGCGTTCGCTGCGATCTGGCTACTCGCCGCCCTACCCGGCTGCCTGCCCGACTTTGAGAGCCCCGAGGCGCTGAGCGCGCGCGTCGACGCGGCGCTGCACGCGGTGACATCGCGCTCTCCGACAGTCTGGCCGATGTGGTGACGGACTCGTCCGACGCCATCGACGCTGCGGACGACGCGACGGCCACCTTCGATATCTACTTCGACGCGGCTCACCTCGATACGACCGACCCGACCGACGCTGACGATTCGACCGGGACGTGGGACAGCGGCGGCTCAGACGGCGTCACGATCGACGGCGATGACCCGGACGTCGCCGATGCCGCCCCGGAGTGTGTCTCGGACTTCGACTGCGCCCAGCTCTACAAAGGCCAATCGCCGTGCTCGTTCTACACCTGCGACGGCGTGTCCAAGCAGTGCAAACACCAGCTGCCGAAGAAGGGGGAGGCCTGCCAGATCTTTGGGCAAACCCTAAGCTCCTGCCAGGCGAGCGTGTGCGATGGCCAAGGCACGTGCGTCATCCAGAACGGCGCCGACGGGGTCCACTGCGGCTTTGGCAAGTGTGGCAACAAGTGCGCATCCGGCTCGTGTGTCGCTGCCGCTGCTGCTGACTACGACGATGGCAACCCGTGCACGCAGGACTACTGCGACCAGGGCAAGGAGGTCGTGCACAAGGCGATCGCCGATTTGTCGCTGAGCTGCGACGACGGCGACGTGTGTACGGAAGGCGACGCGTGCATTGGGGGGAAGTGCTTGGGGTCACCCAAGAGCTGCGATGACGGCTTCGGTTGCACCTTTGACGTGTGCGACAAAGCGAAAGGTTGCGTGCACAGCCCGAAGCCTGGGGTCTGCGACGACGGCGACCCGTGCAGCAAGGACGCGTGCGATCCGGCGGTGGGCTGCACGGTGACAGGGGACGTGATTGGCGCCAGCTGCGACGATGGGAACGCCTGCACAAAAGACGAGATTTGCGGGCCAGGAGGCGCATGCGCGGGCGGCACGCCGACCTGTGGGTGCAAGGTCGACGCGGACTGCACCAACAGCGACCTCTGCCGACCCACGGCGTGCTTGGCGGGGTTTTGCCAGGTTGAGGCGGCTAAGGCGGTGACGTGTACGGACGCGGGCGACACGGTTTGCGCGAAAAACACGTGCGATCCGACGAGCGGGGTCTGCAAACCGGCGGCGGCCAAGGATGGGCTGGAGTGCGACGACGGCGACCAGTGCACCGTCACGTCCAGCTGCGCGAAGGGCGCGTGTGCCGGGTCCAAGACCAAGGACTGCGACGACAGCAACGCCTGCACGAACGACGTATGCGCAGCCGGCCAGGGGTGCGTGAGCTTGCCCAACACGGCCGCCTGCGATGACGGTCAGGTCTGTACCGAGGGGGACGTGTGCCAGGGCGGATCGTGTGCTGCGAAGGCGAAGACGTGCGACGACAACCTCAACTGCACGTTTGACGCGTGCGATGAGAAGACGGGCGTGTGCAGCCACAAGGCGGACGACGCTAAATGCGACGATGGCAGCGCCTGCACGACGGACAGCTGTGGCAGCAAAGGCTGCGAATACGGGCCAAACGCCGCCGGGCAATGCGACGACGGCGACGCGTGCACGGCCAACGCGTGCAAGGGCGGCACCTGCGCGGTGACGGAGTTCGTCTGCGGCTGCAAAGACGCGCAGGCGTGCGACGACGGCAACCCCTGCACGGTGAACAGCTGCGTAGCCGGCAAGTGCAGCGCCAAGGCGGCGAGCGACGGGGGCACCTGCAGCACGGCGGATAAGTGCCAGACGGTTGGCAGCGGCACGTGTAAGGCGGGGACGTGTGTCAGCGGCGATCAGCCAAAGAACTGCAGCGCCGTGGCGGATGCGTGCCACAAGGGGATCTGCGCGCCAACCACCGGCGAGTGCGTGAAGGTGACCTTCGCGGACGGCACCACGTGCGATGCGGATGGCGACGGCTGCACGGTGGCGGACGCCTGCAACGCCGGAAAATGCGTGGTGGGTAAGCCAGCGGACTGCAGCGGGGCCGCAGACGCGTGCAACAGCGCGGTGTGTCAGTCCGGCGGCGCGGCGCAGTATGCGTGCGCAAAGTCGCCGCAAGCGAAAGGCACCGAGTGCAGCGATGGCAAGTTCTGTACGACGGGGGACGCATGTGACGGCAAGGGCAGCTGCGCGGCCGTGGCGGCGCGGGACTGCAGCGCGTTCGCGGACGCGTGCAACACCGGCGGTTGCAGCGACGCCAACGAGGTCTGCGCCGCGACACCCAAGACGGCCGGCACAAGCTGCAGCGACGGCTTCTTCTGCACGATCAACGACGCTTGCACCGCTGATGGCAAGTGCAAGGCCGGCAAGCCGATGGTGTGCGCGGCGGCGACCTGCAAAGTAGCCGCCTGCGACGACACGAAGGACACCTGTGTGCTCAGCGACGCGGAGAAGGGTGGCTTGTGCGACGACGGTGACCCTTGCACCACCTCCGATGGCTGCGACGGCGCCGGCGGCTGCGGCGGCAAGGTGACGGCCTGCAACGACGGCAACCCGTGCACGGTCGACGCGTGCGACGCAAAGACGGGCAAGTGCCTCGCGACGGCGAAGGCTGGGTTGGTGTGCAGCGACGGGGACGCCTGCAGCCTCGGCGAGGCGTGCGACGCCAAGGGCTCCTGCACGGGAGGCAAGCCAAAGACGTGCGCCGGCGGGATCTGTGTCGACGCGACGTGCAACAGCGGCAGCGGCCAGTGCGGAACGACGCCGCAGGCGCCCGGCACAGCCTGCAGCGACGGGGACGCGTGCTCCACGAAGGACGGCTGTGATGGCAAAGGCAGCTGCGCTGGCGGCGCGGCTAAGACCTGCGAGGGCGACGCCTGCAACGCCGGGGTCTGCGACAGCAAGACGGGGGGCTGCGGAAAAGCGCCGCGGGCGGCCGGCACGCCCTGCTCGGACGCGGACGGCTGCACTCTCAATGACGCGTGTGATGGCAAAGGCGCCTGCGCGCCCGGCACGCCCAAGACCTGCGCTGCTGGCCCATGTTTGCAGGCCAGTTGCGACTCGACGACCGGCGGCTGCAGCACCGCTGCGCTCAAAGACGGCACCACCTGCGACGACAGCAACGCCTGCACCGCGGGCGACGCGTGCGCGGCCGGCGTCTGCAAGGCCGGCAGCTTCACGTGCGAATGCAAGGTCGACGGCGACTGCGACGACAAGAACGGGTGCACGAAGGACTCGTGTGTGTCCGCGGGCGGGCAGACGCTGTGCAGCTATAGCAACACCAACGGCATCCAGTGCAGCGACGGCGACGCTTGCACGGCGACCGACACCTGCGCGGCCGGGCAGTGCAGCGGCAAGGTCGTGGTGTGTGATGACGGCAACCCGTGCACCGCCGACAAATGTGACGCGAGCAGCGGCAAGTGCGTCACCCCGCCCACGACGGGCGCCAAGTGCGATGACAAGAACCTCTGCACAACCAGCGATGCGTGCGGAGAGGACGGCACCTGCAAGGGGACCATCAAGACCTGTGACGACGGCAACACGTGCACCAACGACAGCTGCGCGACCGCTACCGGCGCTTGCATCAACAGCCAGAACACCCTGGGTTGCGATGACGGCAACACCTGCACGACGAGCGACGCCTGCGCGCTCGGTGTGTGCAGCGGCAAGAAGAAGGCGTGCGACGACAAGAACCCGTGCACGTCGGACGCCTGCGATGTGACCACTGGCGGCTGTGTCGGCACGCCGCTGACCGGCGCGTCGTGTGACGATGAGAACCCCTGCACCAGCGCGGACAGCTGCACGGCGAAGGGGGCCTGCGGCGGCAAGGCGAAGGACTGCGACGACGACAACGTGTGCACCAAGGAGTCGTGCGACATCTTGACCGGCGCCTGCAAAACCACGGTTTTAGCGGGATCGGGCTGCACCGATGGCAACGCGTGCACGACCGTGGACAGCTGCGATGGCAAGGGCGTGTGTGTGGGCAGCCAACCGAAGTCGTGCGCAGGCGACGCGTGCAGCGTGGGGGTGTGCGACGCCGCGACCGGATCGTGCGGCAAGACGCCGAAGATCGGCGGCACAGCTTGCGACGACAGCGACGGCTGCACGCTCGATGATGTGTGTGACGGCGCGGGCGCGTGCAAGGGCGGCAAGCAGAAGACGTGCGCCGGTGACGCCTGCAATCTGGGCGTGTGCATCGGCAATGGCACCTGCGGCAAACAGCCGCTGACCAGCGGGACCACGTGCTCGGACAGCAACGCCTGCACCGTCGGTGACGCGTGCGACGGCAAGGGGGCGTGCAAGGCGGGTGGCGTGAAGCAGTGCCCGGCAGATGCGTGCAACGAGGCGACCTGCAGCCCGGGCAGCGGCGCTTGCGGCAAGAAGTCGCGACCGGTCGGAACCACCTGCAACGACGGCAACGCCTGCACACAGACCGACGCCTGCAACGGCGCAGGCACCTGCCTTGGCGGCAACCCGAAGACCTGCGTGGGCGACGCCTGCAACGATGGCACCTGCAACACCCAGAGCGGCAGCTGCGGGCTCACGCCGAAGAGCGACACCACGCCGTGCAGCGATGATCAGGCCTGCACGACGGGCGACAAGTGCAACAAGGGTTCGTGCGCGGCTGGGGCCTGGACCTGCCAGTGCAAGGTGGACACGGACTGCAATGACAGCAACGCGTGTACGTCGGACATGTGCGTCGCCTCAGATGGCAAGCTGGCGTGCCAAAACACCGCAAAAACGGGACAATCGTGCGATGACGGCAAGGCGTGCACGACCAGCGATGTCTGCTCAAGCGTCGGCAGCTGCACGGGGCTGGCGAAGGTGTGCGACGACGGCAACCCGTGCACAGTGGACGCGTGTGATGCCGGCAGCGGCGCGTGCAAGAGCACGCCTGACGCGGGGAAGGCCTGCGATGACGGCGAGCTCTGCACGCTGAACGACGTGTGCCACGGCTCGGGCGCTTGCGCGGGCACGACGAAGGTGTGCGACGACTTCAAGGTGTGCACGGACGACAGCTGCAGCAAGACCACCGGTCAGTGTGTCTTTGGCGCCAACAACAAGACCTGCGACGACAGCAAGCCCTGCACCGTCAACGACAGCTGCGCGAACGGGGTGTGCGCCGGCGCGGAGAAGAGCTGCGACGACAGCGACACCTGCACCGTCGACAGCTGCACGACGACATCGGGAGCCTGCAACCATGCGGTGCAGACCGGCGCGACGTGCGATGACGGGGTCGCCTGCACGTTGAGCGACCGCTGCACCTCTGCGGGCGGCTGCGCGGGCACGCAGAAGAACTGCGACGACGGCAACCGCTGTACGGTGGACAGCTGCGCGGCAGGGACGTGCAAACACGCCGCAAATACGGGCGCAGCGTGCAGTGACGGCGACCCGTGCACCTTGGCGGACACCTGCGGCAGCGACAGCAGCTGCAAGGCGGGGTCGGCCAAGGTCTGTGTAGGCACGGAGTGCGCGGTGGGTGTGTGCGACACGACGTCTGGCCACTGCGGCACGACCCCCAAGGCCTCTGGGACGAGCTGCAGCGACGGGGACGGCTGCACCTTGGCCGACACCTGCGACGGCGCGGGGGCGTGCAAGGGGGGCAGCAGCAAGGTGTGCACGGGCGACGACTGCCGGAGCTCTGTCTGCAAATCGTCGACCGGGCAGTGTGTGGTCACACCAAAGGCCAAGGGCACGAGCTGCAGTGACGGAAAGAAGTGCACGCACAGCGATCAATGCAATGGCAAAGGGGTCTGCGTGGGAACGGAGAAGGTGTGTACCACCACGCTTCAGTGCGCAAAATCGACCTGCAATTCGCAGACCGGATACTGCCAACTCGTGGCAAACGTCGGCGCGGCCTGCAGCGATGGCTCGGTCTGCACCAAGGATGACAAGTGTAGCTACAACTTCGGTTGCTACGGTACGTCCGCCTGCGCAGACGGCTACAGCTGCACGAAGGAGAGCTGCTATGCGATCGCGGACCAGACGGCGGGGACGCCGTACACCTGCAAAATCGAGCTGCGAGACAGCTACTGCGAGGAGAAGTACGACAGCAAGAGCTGGAAGTGCAACCCGCCAAAGTCGTCGTCCTCCAGCGGTTGCGTGAAGAACTAGCCGAAGGGTCGCCTGCGCGTGCGGGCTAGAAGCGTAGGCCGGCGCGGACACCGCGATGATCGGGGCCGACGGCCGGGCTCAGCCACAGGCCAGCGCGAGGGGCCGCGCCGCGACCCGTGTCTGCGCGCTGCCACCACTGCCACGCGGTCCAGCCGGCCATGCTCAGGCCGATGACGCCCGCGCCCACGCTGAACCCCCGCCAAACCTGGGCGCTGTCGCGATTGGCGAGGTAGCGCTTGCGGCTGGCCGCGTCGGTGACGGCGTCGGCGCTCATCTCGTTGGCGGTGGACAGCGCGACGGCATACGCGACGCCTGACGTGGCGAGCGCGACGGCGGAGGCGCCTGCCCACCAGGGGTTGAGTCGACGCGCTGGCGCGGCCCGCGCACGCGCCGCTTCGGCCGCTCGGCGACGGGACGCGGCGGCGCTGGGGT
>ERZ889078.1545-NODE-1545-length-18011-cov-11.635888_pt1 | contig 18011 bp, 14 predicted proteins | sample MGYA00521266_ERZ889078 | MGnify/ENA primary metagenome ERZ889078 (study PRJEB32303, sample SAMEA104408618) | aquatic metagenome | biome: Brackish water; feature: Pelagic; material: water | place: Baltic Sea | collected 2014-06-16T06:34:00 | depth 76,534 m ...
TAAATCTTAAAAGAAGCTTTGCCTTTATTGCAGCAATCGTTATTACGATGTGCTCATTCCAAGCCAAAGCGCAGTACGATTTCACGATGCAAGGAATGACTCTCGTTCCTCAGCGTATGTACATCAACCCAGCATTTATACCAGACAGCAAGTGGCACATTGGCTTGCCAATGTTATCCAGCAACCACATAACACTTGGTCAAAACGGTTTTGCTTACTCTCAACTGATAAAGAAAGACGCCAACGATTCGCTTTATGTAGACCTTCAAGGTGCATTGGACCGAATGGGAAAAAGCAATTACATGTCGATGAACGCTAAATTCGATCTACTCTCATTCAGCTTCACTTTTGGACCAGACAAGAACAATTTCATGTACGTGAATAGCGCCATGAGAATTTCTGCAAGGTTTAATCTTCCAAAGGATTTGCTGAATGGAATATGGAAAGGAAATGGTGCCTATTTAGGAGAAACCATTGATTTAAAAAGCATGAATGCAGATGCCACTGTTTACACTGAATGGGCAATTAGCTACGCACGAAAATTGCTTGACAAGAAATTAAGAGTTGGTATTACGGTGAAATATTTAAATGGAATTACCAACATCTCCACAGAAAATAGAGGGTTGTCTCTTTACACCGACCCAAACAATTACAACATTACCGCCAAGGCCGATGTAACGTTGAATTCCGCTGGTCTGCTTGGCGACTTTGAGAATATTGGAGGAGATATTTCATACAAATCCTTTCTTACCGGCAATCATGGTTTTGCATTCAATATTGGAGCGCATTACCTTATTGATGAGCACTGGGAAGTTGCATTTAGCGCCAACGATCTTGGAATGATTTTCTGGAAAGACAATGCGCATAACAAGACAATTGGCGATGCGAATTTCACTTACCAAGGATTAGACCTGGCTCAGTTTCTTACTCAACCAGATAGCGCGAGAGTTTTTGAAGAATTTGTTGATACCCTTGAGGCTGCTTTTCCTCTCACAGAAACCGAGAATAGCTACAGCACAAGTTTAAGTTCGCAGATATATATAAGTGGAGCTTACAAATTCACCGAGAAAGACCGTCTTGGAATAGATTTCTACGGAGAGATTTTTCATAAGCACTTTGAACCTGCAGTTGCTCTTAACTACACCCGAAAGTTCGGAACCATCTTCCACCTTTCTGGAAGCTACATGTACAACAACCGCAGCTTTGCAAACTTTGGTTTTGGCTTTGGGCTAACATTAGGGCCCGTACAATGGTACTTAGCTGCCGACAACATCCTAGCTCCAATGATGCCCCAACATTCGCAAAATGCACACTTCCACAGTGGTCTAAACTTCGTAGTTGGTTACAAAGACAAGAAGATTGCGGATAGAGATGGAGATGGAATTATTGACAAGCTTGATGGATGTCCAGATGAGTTTGGCTTAGAAGTGTTTGCTGGTTGTCCAGACCGCGATTTGGATAGCATTCCTGATAAAACAGATAATTGTCCAGATGAATTTGGGCCTAAAGAAAACAACGGATGTCCGTGGGGAGATAAAGACGGAGATGGTGTACTAGATAACGTTGACGAGTGTCCAGACGTTGCTGGTCCTGAAGAAAACAAAGGCTGCCCTTGGGGAGATATTGATGGTGATGGTGTTACCGACAACATTGATGAATGTGATACGATTCCGGGACCTGCAGAAAACAGTGGTTGTCCTTGGGGAGATAGAGACGGAGATGGCGTACTTGACAACGCAGATAAGTGCCCAGACGAAGTAGGACCAGTTGAGAACAACGGATGCCCTTGGGGAGACAGAGATGGAGACGGAGTATTGGATAACGTTGATCGTTGTCCAGATGTACCAGGACCGGTTGACAATCAAGGTTGTCCTTACCAAGATTCTGATGGTGATGGAGTGATTGACCTAGAAGATGAGTGCCCTAGAACTCCAGGGCCTGTCGAAAACAAAGGATGCCCAGTAATTGAGAAAGAAGAACAAGAGGTACTGAATACAGCGTTCGAAAACCTTGAGTTTGAATCTGCTAAGGATATAATTGCTGGATCTTCGTACGAATCATTGGACGAATTGGCAGCATTGCTAGTTAAAAAGCCAGATTACATACTCAGAATATCTGGACACACGGATAGCGATGGTAGTGCTACATCTAATATGGCTTTATCAGAAAAAAGAGCCAAGTCTGTTGTTCGTTATCTGCAAGCGAAAGGCGTGAATACCACCAACTTCATTGTTGAATGGTTCGGAGAAACGAAGCCAATTTACCCGAACGAAACAAGAGAGGGTCGTCAGAAAAACAGACGTGTAGAAATGGAAGTTGTATTTGATTAAGCATAGAAACAAAAACCACAAAAAAAAAATGAAGTATTTAATTCTATCAATTGCCACAATTGCATTCCTTTCAGGATGTAAACCACATTCTCACGAAGGCGAAAATGCAGAAGCAACCGAAGAGCACGCTCACGCACATGGAGATCATGACCATGCACATGAAGCACCAGAAGGTGTTGTAATGCAAGAAATTACCGAAGGACAAAAGGTGTTTTTTGCCAATCTTGTTGATGGCGATGTTGTTACATCTCCGCTTACTGTAGAATTTGGCGTTGAAGGAATGGAGGTTGTTCCAGCTGGTGCCATTGAAGAAAACAAGGGACACCATCACTTGCTTATCAACCATGATTTTGTTGCGGCCGGAGCGGTAATTCCCGCGGGAGACTCTACGCTTATCCACTTTGGGAAAGGTCAACTTTCAACAGTTGTAAATCTTGCCCCAGGCGACCACAAATTGACCATGCAGTTTGCCAACGGGGCTCATATGAGCTACGGAGAGAAAATGAGCGCAACCATAACCGTTTCGGTTGAAGTTGCCGCTAAGCACTTGGGAGACAAATAAGCGCATTACTAAATTTCAGAAGAAGCCACCTTTGCAGCGCTAGGGTGGCTTTTTCTTTTTCCGAATAACTACATTCGTTTCGTGCCAAAAGGAGAACAGAATAAATGCTTGGTTTGCCAAAGCGAAAAGCTCAATCCGTTAAGTGGATTTGAGAAGCATCATTTAACTAAATGTGCGTCATGCGGATTTGTTTTCTGCAAACCAATTCCAACTCAAGACGAGCTGAATGCTGTTTATGAAGGATATGGCAGAAACGACTATCTGAGTGATTTAACTATCCAAGCGTACGAAAGGGTTTTAGACAGTTTAGAACCTTATCGAAAAACAAACAAACTCATTGATGTTGGTTGCGGTATTGGCTACTTTTTGGAAGTTGCTAAAAAACGTGGTTGGGAAGTTTACGGAACTGAGTTTACTGAAGAAGCCGTTGGTATTTGCGAAGGCAAAGGCGCAAGCATGAAACTAGGCGTACTAAATCCCGATAACTACGATCCAGAAAGTTTTGATGTGGTTTGTTCTTTTGAGGTAATTGAGCATATCAACAACCCAAAACAGGAGTTAGGAAATTTCCACAAACTGCTTAGAAAAGGTGGAGTTGTTTATTGCACCACCCCAAACTTCGATGCCGTTGAGCGTTACATGCTAGGCGCAGATTGGAACATTCTCGGATACCCAGAACACCTTTCGTACTATTCGCCAAAAACGCTAAAACGCGTGTTCAAAGAATCGGGATTTTCGGCTAAAAAAGTTCTTGCAACAGGCATTAGTATGACTCGAATTAAAAAGAGTCAAGGAAAATCTGACCAGGCTACAATTTCTGCTTCTTCTGATGATGAAAAACTCAGAAATCAAATAGCTGGAAACCCAGTGTTAGGAATAGCAAAAGACATCCTCAACTGGAAACTAACTCTGTTTGGAGTGGGTAATTCTTTGAAGGGGTGGTTCGTAAAATCTTAATCGTGCACTACTGATTTAGTGAAGCGTAAATCGGCCTCATTTTCTTGAACAGTGACTTAAAAATTACCAATTGCTTATCGTAGAATCCGAAGTTCTCTTTTTGAGGGTGGAACACCCGTTTTACCTTTAGTTTAGACTTCATTTCCTCGAACGAAACTAAGCCCAAGTTATTGAAACAAACCGCTGCAATTCCCTTGGTGTTGGCTTGTCTAGGTTCATCCATCAAATGCACCGGAATCTGTAAGGCATCGGCCACAATCTGTGGAGCAGTTTCCCACATACCTCCTCCACCCGTAAAGTTTACTTTCTTGATTTTGCCTTTGAGGTTCTTTTCTTTTGTCTCAAGCACCCATTTAAAGTTGAGAGCATACGATTCGAATATCGCTCGAATCATGTCATCTCTTGTATTATCTGGGCTCAAATTGATAAAGCCACCGCGCATATTGGTATCTGGTTCGGGAAAAGTTGAACCAAACAACCAAGGAAGAAAAACCACTCCGTTACTCCCAACTGGCGAATTCGCGGCCATTTCATCAGCAATTTTGGCGTGATGTTCTTCAGAATCAGAGTTAATCTTAGAAAGCGAATCTTCTACTCGAAGCAGATTATTTAAAAGATAGTTGAGTGATTTAGCTCCAGCGCCTGGCTCCCCAACCATGATAAACTTGTCTTTAACTGGGCTACTTACAGAGTAAATACCGCTTAGAATATCGATGATACGCTTTGGCACAACCACTCCGGTATTTAGGGTGGTTCCAATTTCAATTACCGCATCATAATCATCAAAAGCACCTCCGCCAAGCATACAGGCAGTTGTGTCTTGCATACCAGAAAACACACTTACATTTTGGGTGAGTCCTAGATAATCAACTACCTCTTTTAGAGGTGAGCCAAGGTCCGCACCTACTGGTAAAATCTCAGGGTACTTGTCAATATCAAGCCCTAAGTATTTTACCAAAGTCTTGTTGTAAGTTCCTTTACTCCATGCCGCCTTCCGAATCATGGAATAGGCAAAACCGTTGTTTTCATTGGTTTGAAACTTGCCCGTTAGCTTCATGCTAATAAAGTCAGACGGTTCTAAAATCTTGTATGCCTTCTTCCAAACTTCAGGCATTTCATTTCTTATCAGTAGCATATGACTGCTACCATCAACACCAAGCAATATTGGAGGAATTCCTACAGAAATCAGCCATCTCAAAAGCTTGAATATGTTGTAACCCATTATTGATGGAAAACCACCCATAACCTTGCTGATATGCTTGCTAGACCGAGAGTCTTCCCACATAATACAATTGTGAACTGCATTGCCCTTCTCATCAACCGGAATAGAACTGAAATACTGTGCACAATTACCAATGGCAACAATTCGGTCAGCAGTCCCAGATTCTTCAATCACTTCTTTGGAAAGTTGCAAAATCTGTGTCCACCATTCTTCAGCGTCCTGTTCTACGCCTCGCCCATGTTCAACATAAATACTCTTAAAAACTCCTGATCGAGTTGCAAGAATATCCCCATTTCGGTCTACAACGGAAATCTTTGGTCCACTAGACCCTAGGTCTATGGCCAGAACGCATTTAGAGGTTTCAGACATGGGAATAAAGAATCAGAAAGGAAAGGTACTCTGCGTTACATCGGTGTATGCAGTTAGCATTGGCATGTACATAGATGGGTCAATTTCCTTACCAGCTCCGCCATACATGGCTGCCGATTTTGGGTCCCCTTTCTGCTCTTTTGCATAAACTACCGCTGCTTTCAAATCCTTTTCAAAGTCCTCAACAATAGTTGGGTTTGTAATTTGAGGGCCTGTCATACAAAAGTGAAAACCGTTTGGATGTTGAAATCCGTTCATGCGCCAGCCTTTTGTTTTTATGTAGTCGTTCACATGGTAAATATTAAACTCATCAGAGCCAATTGCCGTAATGAATAATGAATCTCCGAACAACCTCAATTCTGGAATTGCACGCACCACGTTCTTCATTCGAAGATTGACTTCAAATATTCCTTGGGCACGTTTCATATAACCTTCTTTGCCGTAGTGCATCATTGCGGCCCAGGTAGCTGCAAACAAGCCACCCGACTTACTGCCGTTGAAACCAGTAGAGATGTACACTCCTCCTGGCCAATCCACTTCTCCATGATACTGGTATCGTCTCAGGTTTTCGTTGCTGAATAGTACGGTAGAGGTACCCTTAAGCGCATAACCATATTTGTGTGTATCTGCAGAGATTGCAGTAACACCTGGAAGACGGAAGTCAAATACAGGACATTCTATGCCAAGTGGTTGGGCCCAAGCAAGGATGAAACCACCGAGGCAACCATCTACGTGCAACCCTATTTCATGCTTCAATGCAAGATCAGAAAGCTTTGCAATTGGGTCGATAATACCATGACCGTAATTACCAGCAGAGCCCACAATCATTACCGTATTTGAAGTAATCTTACTTTCCATATCGGCCACATCGGCCTCAAATTTCTCATCCAACTTAACCACAACAGCTTTCATGTTGAGGTAATGGGCAGCCTTGAAAAATGCTGGATGTGCCGAGACTGGAAGTACAATCTCTGGTCGGTCAATTTTCTTCTTATCCGTACCCCATTCTCTATGCGCATACACCGATTGAAAAATACTATCGGTCCCCCCCGTTGTTAGTGAACCACATGCTTTTTGTTCGGGATCGCGCTTGTTTACTGCCTCTCCATTAAAGATATCTAGCGTCATGGCAAGTATCTCTCCTTCAAACTTGGTTAAGGATGGACAAACATCTCTTTGGATAGAATTTACCTGAGAGTAGTACGAAAATGTCTCGTTCAGGAAATCGTAATGATCTTGATCACCATGATAAAATGAACCAGATATTTTTCCGCCTTTCCAAGGTTTACTTTCCAAGGCGTGCATTTCCTTTATCTGCTTTAAAACATCTTCCCTTGCCATCGACTTTTCAGGCATTTTAGAATTCACTGCATACTTATCTCGATAAGGAAAAAGCGAATTCACCATTTCTGGATCATTTCGCATTTCATTCATAATTAGGTCGATTTTCTTATCGTCATTCATACTACGTTGCACAGCCCGAGCAACAGATGGTAGGTGTTTGATTATCTTCTTTTCTAAAAATTTAGCGAAGCCCATATTTATTAATGCTAATTAGATGGTGTTGATTCAGTTTTTGACTGCAATTGCTGTATTGAACCAAGTGTTCTTATCAAAGAAAATGGCTTTGCTAATGCGAATTTCAGCACAGATTTTGCAAGGTGTCCGAAGTTAAACAATGCGATGCAGAATAGTATGCATGCATCGTAAATTGAGTGGGCTCCGACTTAGATTAAGGCTGCTTTAAGGGCAAATCGAACAAGCTCAGTAGTTGAATTCACCTTCAATTTTTTAAAGATGTTTTTTCGGTGTGTGTTAATCGTATGAACCGACAGACACATTTTATCTGCAACCTGAGCGGCTGTTAGTCCTTGAGCGATGTATTCGATTACTTCAATTTCTCGAGACGATAAAGATGTAGGAGAACAATCTTGGGTTGCACCATCTTTTTTCGATTCGCTCACAACATCCAAAATCCGGTTGCAAAAGAACTTTTTGCCTTTGGCAGTTTCGCGTACTGCATCCAATATTTCCGCCTCACTGCATTCTTTTGAAAGCAAGCCTTTTATTGGCTGGCGGATGATTCGGTTTATTGTTGCAGGGTCGGTGTGAGCCGATATTACAAGCACGTTCGTATCTGGCGCTACGCGGAATATTTTCTGCAGGTCCTCGAAAGAGATATGATCTGCATGATCATAATCGAAAACAAGCAAGTCTAGATTGTTCTTTAGCAGCTTAGGAATGTCTTTTCCATAAGTGCATTCTCCAGCTAAATGGATTTGCTTATCGCGCGACAATACGTACTTGAGTCCTTCTCGAACTACAAAGTGTGCATCAGCTATACCTACGCGAATTTCGCTCATTATTTAGACAGATTCTAAACAAGCGCAAAGTAACGCGCTTGGCAGCAACAAAACAAGTGTATTTCAGAATCAGTTAACCGCCTTAAAACTGGCAAGACCTTCATCTAACCAATCGATGTATTTCTCAATGTCTGGGTCGTAAGCAGCTGGACCTCCAAGTTGATTCTCTTCATGGTCTAAAACCACATAATAAGGCTGAGAGTTGGTTCCAAATCGTTCGGCTTGCATGTAACTCCACTTGTTACCTACGGTTCTAAGCGTCTTGGTTTTTCCACCAATTTCGACCTCAATTTGCTCCTCTTTTGGGAGATAAAGCTTTTCATCAACATAAAGTGAAACCAAGACATAATCTTCTCTCAATCGTTTCAGAACACGTGGGTCACTCCAGACTTGTTCTTCCATTTTCCGACAATTAACACAAGCATGCCCAGTAAAGTCTAACATAAGCGGCTTCCCTGACTCCTTAGCGTAAGCTAGTCCTTCTTCATAGTCATGAAAGCATGGAAGACCTAACGGGCAGTGGTCTGGTTCCCCAACTACTTCACCTTTCGAATCGGTTAATACAGCGGTTGCAGTACCACCTCCTCCCAATCCTCTTGGTGACTCACTGTAGTGCAAGGGCGGAGGAAATCCGCTAATGATTTTTAAAGGCGCTCCCCACAATCCTGGAATCAGGTAAATAGTAAAAACCAGAATTAATAAACCGAACAAGTACCTCGGAATGGAAAGATTAGTCACCGGACTATCGTGTGGAAATTTGATAAAGCCAAACAGATAAAGGGCTAGAGTTCCGAAAATAGCGATCCAAATCGTAAGGAATAGCTCACGTTGCAGATACCCAGCTTGCATAACGAGGTCGGCATTACTCAAGAATTTAAATGCTAGCGCCAATTCTAAAAGACCTAAAACCACCTTAACTGAATTAAGCCATCCACCCGATTTAGGCATGGAATTCAACCATCCTGGGAAAGCTGCAAACAACCCAAAGGGAAGAGCGAGCGCCATACTAAATCCTGTCATACCCATTATTGGCCCAAGCACGCCACCATTTACTGCAGCTTCAACCAAAAGTGTCCCGATTATTGGACCAGTACAAGAAAATGAAACCAACGATAAGGTAAAGGCCATGAAGAAAATTCCAATCAATCCGCCTTTGTCTGAGGCTTGGTCAGCTTTATTTACCCAAGAGCTTGGAAGCGTGATTTCAAACGCTCCGAGGAACGAGATAGCAAACACAACAAGTAGCACAAAAAAGAAGAGGTTAAACCAAACATTTGTGCTCAAAGCATTCAGCGCATCTGCACCAAAAGTTACTGTTACCAAAAAGCCGAGCACTACATAAATGAACACGATAAAAGCTCCATAAATCAGAGCGTTTGTCACTCCTTTAGCACGTGTCTTACTTTGTTTTGTGAAGAAAGAAACCGTTAATGGAATCATAGGAAACACGCATGGCGTTAGTAATGCAAGCAATCCACCTAGAAAACCGGCTATAAAAATTCCTATCCAAGATTTACTAGAAGAGTCACTCTCCGAAGATGCTTGAGTAGCAACTTCTCCGCTTAACTTGAATTGAAAATCTACCCATTCTGGAGCGAGACATTTTTCATCATCGCACGCCATGAAATTTAATGCCCCAATTACAAGGCCTTCTTTTTGGGTTAGCTTTACTTTTTGCTTGAATGTGACCTCATTTTCGAACCAAGAAAGTTCTTCCTGATTTACTGGGTCAAACTTGGTAACTGGCTTCGGTTCTACCACATCTCCAACCAACTCAACGCCTTTTAATGTATCGAAAGCGAACTCCGTGGCTTGGGTCATAGTCTCCTCAGGAAGATGCATAGAGTAGACATGCCAATGTTCTTCGATCACAGCTTTAAACTCTAATTCAAACTCGCCATTACCTAAGTCCTTCTGTGTAAACGTCCAAGCAACAGGGTCGTGAAATCCTGAAATATCATCGTGTCCTTGCTCGTTTGGCGTCACTTCTACTGGAACTTCTGCTGCGACCTTGGCAGCTGGAATTTTAAACTCAAATGGCAAATAATCTGGCGGTAAGCAGCGCTCGTCATTACAAACCATAAACTCCAATTCTCCTTTTACAGCAGTAGCTGCCGAAGAGACCTTTACGTTTTGAACAAAATTGGCCTTTCCCTCAAAAAACTTGAGTTCCATGCCGAAATTTTCATCCATTAAAACATGCCCCTTTCCTTCAGAAACGTCACCATTCAAGCTTGCCCCTCCTAATTCTTGAAAAGTAAATGTGGTTGGAACTGGTCCATCACCTTCAATGTGCTGAGAATACAAATGCCACCCTTTTTCAATGGTAGCAGTGAACGTGAGTTTCGCTTCCGTCTCGTTAACTCTCACCGTTGAGAATGACCATTTTACTGGGTCATAAATTTGGGCAGAAGCCCCTGAAAAAACCGATGCCGTTAATAGCACCGAAAGTATGGTTCTGAACATCTTGCTTACAGCTTCTATCGTGCTTGAAATTACATTTTTGTCACAGTACAAATATCTATTCTACTACGAGTTGTTGTGTCTTGTTTCAGACCGAGCATCAGAATTGAACCTCATCTGTGGCTTTCAACCCTAAATATTGACGTATTCCGTACGTAGTTGCATACAAAACTGGTGTGTCTAATGCCGCGACAATTGCTTTAAAAAGCCATCCTGCAAACACAAGGTCGCCAAATCTGGCCCAATCTATTGCTCCAACCGAGCACAGCAAACCAACAACCAAGGTTGTGTCTACCAGTTGCGAAGTCATTGTAGAGAAATTGTTTCGCAACCAAAGATGTTTGCCTTTTGTGAGTCTTTTCCAAAAATGGAACATTCGAATATCAATGAATTGGGCAGCGAGATAAGCCGCCATGGATGCACTTACGGAAACAGTTGTAAGCCCGAATACTTTGCTGAATTCCGAATCCTGAACGGGAGACCAGCTAGCTGCCGGAGCAAAATTGGCCAAAGTCACCACGCCAAGCACAAAGACACTAGCAACCAAACCTGCCACAACCACGCGATTTGCGCGTTTGGCACCATAGATTTCTGAAATGAGGTCGGTTACGAGAAACGTAATTGGATACGGAAGAATTCCTACTGAAATCTCAAATGTGTACCATCCAAATGGACTCCAAGTGAAGAACTTTTGAAAGATGAGGTTGCACGTTACAAGAGATGCTATGAAAATTCCGGCAAGAATGAGATAGATAAGGTCGGCCTGTTTCTGTTTTTCAGGAGTGAGCTGCATACCGCAAATTACCAACTTCCACCCGCACCGCCTCCTCCGCTAAAACCACCCCCGAAACCACCAAAACCGCCTCCTCCGCCACCTGAGAAGCCTCCGCTGCCTCCAGTAAAAGAACCGTAAGATCCACTGTGGCTTCTTCGCGAAGCATTTAGCAAGGCCCATGCTGCCATGTAGCTTAATCCGTTCACTTTTGCATATCGCTTAGCTTCGACAGCGGCAATTCCCCAGAAAAACAGCCAAAAAATTGCTATTACCCCAAGCACAAGAAATATTATCGGTCCGGGATTTTCTTTCCCTTGATTGCCGTTCCCTTGGTATTCCCCTCTGGTAGCAAGGATAATTGCATCAGATCCTGCTTGAAGACCACCAGCATAATCTCCCGTTTTAAAACGAGGAAGCATTTCGTTTTCAATAATTCTTCGGCTCAGGGCATCTGTCAAACTGGCCTCCATACCATAACCAGTAGTAATCCAAATATCCCGCTCTTCAATTGAGAGAAGAATAAGAACGCCATTATCTCGTTCTTCCTGCCCCACATTCCATTTATTAAAAAGGCTAACCGAATAATCTGCAATCGGATGGCCATCCAATGTTTTCATTAGAACAATTGCTATTTGGACAGAGGATTCTGTTTCATAACCAAGAAGTAATTCTTCGAGTTTCTCAACATCCGAATGAGAAAGTGTGTTAGAATAATCCGTAACCAATCGGTTCGATTTCTTTGGGAAATCCTGCGCAAAAAGCGAAACCGGAATTACAAATAATATGATAAAAAGGAGGTTTCTCATTTGACTATAATTTCATCTGAGAGTTCATTTATATCACCTTTCTGATACGGAAAATGGGCCGAAAGTGCTTTTCCAGCCATCGCTATTCCTATCGCTAAACCTTCGGCAAAATTGTTTTCCTTGAAATGAGCAAGCATTTCTGTTTTGATAGAATCCCAAAAATCGGATTCCACCTTGGCATTAATACCGCCATCACCCAAAATCGCAAACTTCTGGTCTTTTAAGGCGAGATAAAACAGCACACCGTTTCTCAACTCGGTCTTGTGCATTTTCAACTCCGAAAAAAGAAATGCTGCGTGATCAAGCACATCTTCCTTGCATTTATCTTCGATGTACAGTCGAATTTCGCCTGAAGTGGCTTTTTCTGCACTCTTTATGGCTTTACCAATTTCGGTAAGCCGTTCTTCTGTAAAATACTCTGTAGCCTTCAAATCAGAATTCAACTTTTGGAGCTTCAGCCGCACCTTCATCGGCTTCAAAGTATTCTGCTTTTTCAAAATCAAACATTCCTGCAACCATGTTATTTGGAAACTTTCGGATGTAAGTGTTATAGTCCTGAGCGCTTTCATTGAACTTTTTACGTTCAACTGCTATTCGGTTTTCAGTTCCTTCCAACTGAGATTGTAACTCTAGAAAGCTCTGATTAGCTTTCAATTCTGGATAGCGTTCCACCACAACCATCAACTTGCTTAAGGCAGACGAAAGGCCATCTTGCGCAGCTTGAAAATTCTTAATGCTGCTAGCATCCAGTTTTGACGGGTCGATATTCACACTTGTGGCTTTTGCCCGTGCTTCAATAACCGCAGTAAGAGTCTCTTGCTCAAAATCGGCATAGCCTTTAACGGTGGCAACCAAATTTGGTATAAGGTCCGCTCTGCGTTGGTAAACATTCTCAACTTGAGACCATTGGGCAGTCACGGCTTCTTGTTTCTCAATCATGGAGTTATACTGACAACTTTGAAGGCCCATTGAACCAGTTATCAGGAGAAAGAATAGTAGTTTTTTCATCATTTGAATTGTTTGTATAAATGTAAACAAGTGTGCGTAGAAAGGTTCATCTGCATACCGTAATCTTTAACACTTTTTGGGTTTTGGAAGACACTTTAAATCTATTGTCCAAACGCATGCCTACGACCCAAATGATGTTTTCATTGTGGGTTAACAACCAGATTTTTTCCTTTTCTGAAACGGATATTTTCTCATCTATAAAGAAATCACTGAGCTTCTTCCAACCCTTCATTCCAAGAGGTTTAAATCGGTCGCCTTGTTCCCAATTTCTGAGCGTCAATTCAGATGGATTAACCATTTCTGCATCAACTAATGCAACGTTCTCGTCCGTTTTTAACGTTGAAATATCTTCCCTATTGAAGTTTTCAAGTTTGATAGATGGTTTGGCTTGAGACTCATCAATTTCTTCAACCAACAAATAGCTTCTGTCTTTAATTACCCGGTGCGAAGCTGACTGAACTTCTGTTCCGGAATTTGAATCAAGAATTGCTAGAACTTCAAACACCATATCGGATGAGAATCCATATGCTTTTAGATACTCCTTTAAAAGAGTAAACGGGGCGTTTGAGGCCTTTATATTTTCTATCGAAATTCCGGTCGGTTCGATAATATTCGACAGGTTTGTGTTCACCCAGTTCTCATATTCAGGAAGTCGTTTTTCAACATTTTCACCAAGCACATCAAGTTTTTGAGTCAAGGATTCATCTTTAACCGAAAGCATTGGAATGAGCTTTAAACGAACCCAATTTCGATGATAATACGTTTGAGCGTTTGAAGCGTCTTCTCGATGAGGAATTTGTCTTTCCCTACCGTAATCCCGAATTTCTTTTTTAGTAAATCCAATCAAAGGGCGGATGATTCCCTTCCGTTTTGAAGGCATGCCTTGTAAACCTCGAATTCCAGTACCTCTCAGAATATTCATGAGCAAAGTCTCTACTCGGTCATCAGCGTGATGAGCTAATGCCGTGACTGAGTAGTTATGCGAATTCAACAATTGCTTAAAAAAACGATACCGTTCATCTCTAGCAACCATTTGTATCGAATGACTCGTGGTTTTCGCTAATCCTTCTGTGTCTATCCGAGCAAGATGAAATGGAATGCCTCTTTCTGAACACCAATTTCGAACCAAATCTTCATCTTTACCCGAAGCCTCTTCGCGCAATTGATAGTTGCAATGCGCGATGCCTATTTCAATTCCACTTTCATAAAAAAGAGCAGCAAGAACCATAGAATCAACACCACCGCTTACGGCCACCAAAATGGGCTGTTGGGAAGGATAAAATCCAAATTTACTGAGGACTGAAAGAAACCTATTTTGCATGGTTTAACAGAACTTTACGCATGGCTTCAGCTTTAAGCATGCATTCGTCATACTCCCTATCCGGGTCTGAATTGATGGTTATCGCACTACCTGTTGGAAAGGTGACTACTTTTTGAGATTCATTGTACAATACACTTCGAATGACAACATTAAAATCGAAATCTAATTTGGGAGTGAAGTAACCTACTGACCCTGAATACATTCCACGCTTAAAATCTTCGTGGCTCTCTATCAGTTTCATAGCACTGATTTTTGGCGCACCCGTCATCGAACCCATTGGAAATGCACTTAGTAAAGCGTCCAGAGCATTACAATCATCTCTTAATTCTGAAGTAATGGATGAAATCATCTGATTAACGTGTTCAAACTCGTACACGCCACATAATTCTTCAACACGCACGGAACCTTTCTTCGCGGTTTTGGACAAATCATTTCGAACCAAATCGGTAATCATTACGTTCTCAGCAACCTCTTTATCATCCTGTTTAAGTGCCTGCATTTGTTCTGCATTTTCATTTAATCTTCTGTTAGTCCCTTTCATGGGTTGAGAAAGAATCTTAGCACCTACTTTTCTCATAAATCTCTCTGGACTGGCACTAATGAGGTGTTTTCCCTCGGTTTTCAAATAAGCAGAAAATGGCGCTGGAGATTCAGACCTGAGCTCCATATACAAGCGAAACGGATTTATGAATGTGTTTTTGAATCCATGTTGCACACAATAATTTACCTCATAAATATCCCCTTGTTGAATGTGGTTTTTCAAGGATTCAACCTGCCTCACATAATCAAGTCTAGAAATGAGTTTTTCAGGAATGCCAAGCTCAATGTGATTAAATTTGGCAGGCTCAGGAACGATGATCTCAGTCAAATGAGAAAGTACCGATTGCTGATCACCACGTTCAATAATAACCGTTTCAGGAACAAAGAAATGAAAGTGAGGAAAGCCAATAGAATCCGTAGAGTTGGATTCTAAATCCTCGAGTAAATTTTTAGCATCATAACTTAAGTAACCCAAAACCAAATCTTGTTGCTGCACAAGCCAACTAGTTAAGTCTGATAAACTGTGGCCTAATCCACCTACTATTTCGGTTTTCACGCCAATACCAATAAGTCTGGAAAACTTAAACTCACTACCGATAAAATCAGACTGTGCTAAAGAAGCACCTTCCAGAACCAAACAAGTTGACGAACTAGAAATTAACGAGTCAATTTCCGCTTGCAATAGCCCATTAGTCTTGTTTCTTTTAATCCAGCTCATGCGGCATATTTATCGATAAACGACACAACGTAGGCGTTGTAAAATCGTATTAATTCCACGAAATGTAAGATTCCTGCAAAGTTGAAATTTAAATGGCAATGCTTTTTTACTAAAACTTTCAGGTGTAAAATAATAGCTTTACGTTCGGTTCAATCTATTTGGGTTGAAACAAATAATTTGATGACCATGAAATCTATATACTCATCCTCCAAGATTACCTCACTCGTTGTTGCCATTTCGATTGCAGCATATTCTGCATCTTTTGGTCAGGGAATGGTAAATAATGGCGCCAAGATTAATGTTACTACAGGCACATATTTGAACATTGACGGGGGGGGATTTAAGAATGAAACTTCAGGTCAGGTCACGAATAATGGAATTATCCAAGTTGAAGGTGAATGGGAGAATAATGACGCGAATGGTGTCTTTGGAGCAACTCCAATAGCAACCACTGGCGGAATGGTTGAGCTTGACGGAGCAGCGGCCGATATCACTGGAACGGTAAAAACAAATTTTTACAATTTACGAGTAGCAGGTTCTGGAAAAAAGACGTTAAATGGGGTCGATACCGATGTCTACGGACAACTTTCTCTGTCGTTTCAAAGCGTTCGTCTAAACTCCCAAACACTTACTTTGGAAAATGCTGCTTTAGGACCTGGGGCTATTTCCAACTTTGGGGGATTTATTATTTCTGAAAGCGCTCCATCTAGTGGTGGATACGGAATACTTAAGTGGGACATTGGAACTCTTACTGGTAACTACACTATACCTTTTGGTACAGATGCCCCAGCTCCTGCTAACTTGGCATTTGGTTACAACATTACAACTGCTGGAACACCATCTTCCGCGTACAAAACATTTGCCACGTACGGAACAGATGAGTACAACACGTTTGATGAAGGAACATACCCAAATATTACTGCAGGTCCTTACCCTGGCGCTGCTTGGTCTGACCTTCCAACCACTGTTAATCATTTGACGGATGATTACATACAAGCCGCTCACAGGTTTGTTACAGATAGATTTTGGATTATCGATGAGGGAAATATTGGAGAAGGAAATGGCGGGTATGGAGTGAATAATCCACGGTCAGAGTATGTCTTTAAGTACGCAGATGCTGAAATTGCCGGTCCGATAAACCACATTACGGAAGCCAACCTAATAGCTCAACGTTACAATCATGACCTTGACAAATGGGGTGACTGGATTTATGGAGTGCCTGGTGTAATTACCAACACAGCTCTTAATACGGTAACCGTACAAATTGGACAAGATCCAACTACCAGTGATGAAGACATGTACCCAGTATGGACTTTGGTTGACAACAGCGACCCTCTACCAATTGAACTAGTTCGTTTTGTTGGAGAATGTGCCAATGGTAAGATTGACTTGAACTGGACGACTTGGACAGAGACAAACAACGACTTCTTTACTGTAGAAAGAAGCAATAATGGTACTGATTGGGAAATTGTTGATGTGATTGAAGGTGCTGGAAACAGCAACCAGCCAATCTCTTATACGGTTGTAGATGAATTACCTTATGGAGGAACTTCTTACTACCGATTGAAAAATGTTGATTTCGCAGGTAAGTTTGAATACTCAGATGTACTTGCTGTAACATGTGGATCTGATGACAGCGAATTCAATTTTGTTAACGCTTATGACGTTGACCATAGCGAGCTTGTAGTTGAGTTCACATCTAGAGAAAATGAAGATTACACCATCATGCTATATGATGCAAGCGGACGTAGAGTTCTTGATTTTGGTGGCGTAGGATATGACGGATTGAATAAAGTAAATCTTGATGTAAATGACCTCGCAAGAGGTATCTACATAATCAACCTATCTAATGGAATCCGTAACTACAGCAAACGTGTAATGCTGAAATAAAGCTTAGAAAATTTCTATAAAAGAAAGGCGCCCTTTAGGCGCCTTTTTTATTTTGTTCTAATGTGATTTGCAAATGCTTCAACCCAATCAGGGTCGCTATTCAAACTCGGGACAAGCTGAATTTTCTCTCCGCCATTCACCTCGAATATCTCTTGGTATTCGTGTCCAATTTCAATAAGCGTTTCTAGACAATCAGCAACAAAAGCTGGCGAGAAAACGAGCATTTTCTTGACTCCTGACTTGGCCTTTTCGGCAACTACTTTATCAGAATAAGGCTTTATCCATTTATCATCAAGACGAGATTGAAAGCCAACAGAATATCTGTCTTCAGATAACCCTAAACCTTTGGCAATGCTCCTGGTAGTTGCGTAGCAAGTTGCCTTGTAGCAAAAGTGATTCTCGTTAGTTAACTCATTCTCACAATCACGATCTGAGCAAAGACCTTCATCATAAATCTTATCTAAGTGCCGAACAGGCAATCCATGATAACTGAATAAAACGTGGTCGAAAGAATCTATATCAAACTCCTTTGCCTTCTTTACAAATCCATCTATATAACCCGGTAAATCATAAAACTGATTCACAAAAACCATTTCAGGTATTGCCCACCATTTTGAGGCAACGCGCATTACATCCTCCATGCACGTGCCAGTAGATGAAGAAGCATACTGCGGATACATAGGCACC
>ERZ889078.1548-NODE-1548-length-18005-cov-16.602730_pt1 | contig 18005 bp, 18 predicted proteins | sample MGYA00521266_ERZ889078 | MGnify/ENA primary metagenome ERZ889078 (study PRJEB32303, sample SAMEA104408618) | aquatic metagenome | biome: Brackish water; feature: Pelagic; material: water | place: Baltic Sea | collected 2014-06-16T06:34:00 | depth 76,534 m ...
GTGGTGGTTTTAATATTCAAACAATTAAAGCTGTTAAAAAACTTTTAAAAGAGTATAAAGAACAAAATGTAAAAGTGCGTTTACGTGGAATCGGTAAAAAAGGTGTTGAATTCTTCAAATATAATGAAGTAGAACTTTTTGATGAAGTAACTAATCTAAGTTCAAAACCTGATAAAGAGAGATCTGATAAGTTTATAGAAACTTCTATAGAAGATTACAAAGATGGAAAAATCGATGCTCTTCATATAATATACAATGGATACAAAAATATGATAACTCAAGAGTTACATGTGAATAAAGTATTACCTGTTGATACAGAAGATTTTGATTGTACTACAACTCAATCAAGTTCTATGTTAGAAGTAGAAGCTGAAGATGAAGAAAAAATGCTCGACGCTCTAGTGAATAAGTATGTTGGATACAACATGTACTATTCTTTAATTGATTCAGTTGCTGCTGAACATTCTGCACGTATGCAAGCGATGGATACAGCAACTAATAATGCAAAAGATATGGTTAAATCACTAAATGTACAGTTTAATAAAGCACGTCAAGCTGCTATTACTACAGAACTGATAGAAATTATCAGTGGTGTGGAGTCGATGAAATAATGGAGAAAAATATGATTGGTAAAATTAGCCAGGTTATGGGCCCAATTGTTGATGTTGATTTTGATGGTACTCTTCCAGCAATTAACGAAGCAATTGAAGTTCAAGTAAGTTTAGATGGTACTACAACTCGTTTAGTACTAGAAGTTGCAGCTCACTTAGGTGATGGTCGTGTAAGAACAATTGCAATGGATATGAGTGAAGGTTTAGTTCGTGGTATGGATGCAGTTGCTACAGGTTCTCCAATTAAAGTTCCAGTTGGAGAAAAAGTACTTGGTCGTATTTTTAATGTAATTGGTGAAACTATTGATAATGGTGATCAAATCACTGATTCAGAAATGTGGTCAATTCACCGTGCTCCACCACCATTAGTTGATCAGTCAACTACTACTGAAATGTTCGAAACAGGTATCAAAGTTGTTGATTTACTTGCTCCTTACTCTAAGGGTGGTAAAGTTGGACTATTCGGTGGTGCCGGTGTTGGTAAAACTGTTATTATTATGGAACTTATTCATAATGTTGCGCATGGCCATGATGGTTTATCAGTATTTGCTGGTGTTGGTGAGAGAACTCGTGAAGGAAATGACCTTTACCATGAGATGAAAGATTCCAATGTACTTGATAAAGTTGCATTGTGCTACGGTCAGATGAGTGAGCCTCCAGGAGCACGTAACCGTATTGCTCTTACAGGTATTACTATGGCTGAGTATTTCCGTGATGAAAAAGGTCTTGATGTATTGATGTTTATCGATAATATTTTCCGTTTTGCACAATCAGGTTCAGAAATGTCTGCACTTCTTGGTCGTATCCCTTCAGCTGTTGGTTACCAACCAACTCTAGCTCGTGAAATGGGTGCATTACAAGATAGAATTACATCAACTAAGACTGGTTCAATTACTTCTGTTCAAGCGGTATATGTACCGGCAGATGATTTAACAGATCCAGCTCCAGCTTCTGTTTTTGCTCACTTAGATGCAACTACAGTTCTTAACCGTAAAATTGCTGAAAAAGGTATTTATCCTGCAGTTGATCCACTAGATTCAACTTCAAGATTACTTGATCCACAAATTATTGGTGAAGATCATTATTCTGTAGCTCGTGGTGTACAGCAAACACTTCAAAAGTATAAAGACTTACAAGATATTATCGCAATTCTTGGTATGGATGAGCTTTCTGAAGATGATAAAAATATTGTTGAACGTGCTCGTAAAATTGAGAAATTTTTATCACAACCGTTCTTCGTTGCAGAAGTATTTACAGGTGCTCCTGGTAAATATGTTAAACTTGAAGATACTATTGCTGGATTTAAAGGCATTCTTAATGGTGACTATGACCATATGTCTGAAAATTCATTCTACATGGTTGGTGGTATGGACGAAGCTATCGCTAAACACGAGAAAAATAAATAAGATTTTATCTTAAATAAAAAGGACTCTAATGGATACGTTTAAACTAGAAATCCTAACACCTAATGGTGATATCTTTAATGGTAATGCTATTAGTGTTGTTCTCCCAGGTGAAGAGGGAGAGTTCGGTGTTTTAGCTGGACACTCTTCTCTAACAACTTTGTTAGAGGCTGGTGTTGTTGATGTTGAAAAAGTAGATAAATCAGTAGAATCTATCCTAATTAATTGGGGTGTTGTTCAAGTTGATGAAGAAAAAGTTATTGTTCTAGTAGAAGGTGCCGTAGCTATTCGTGGTGAAAACGAAAATGATATTGCATTTGCTCTTGAAGAAGCTAAAAAGTTGATTAATGATATTGCAGACTCTAGTTCTGCTATCGCTTCAGTTTCTGCAAAAATTGAATCAGCAGCTCAAAGATTATTATAATCAATGATGAATGATTTAATAGATTTTTATCTGAAAAGTCATCCAGTGACTATTGGAGTACTGATACTTTTATCAGTTTACTTCATAGTTCTGAACTGGGTATTTTTTTATAGATTATTTTCTTTAAATAGTTGGTTGTCGCGTGAAAGTACTTCTTTGGAAGCTTTACTTTTAGGTGCATCAAGTGTTAATGAAAACTCTTTTTTAAATAACTTTATTAAAAGTAGTAATGTTGTTTCAAAAGAAGTTTTAGCTCTTGGACTGTTAGCTGCAACGAAAGAAGCTACAAAAGGTCTTTCTGTACTCTCTATATTTGCTTCAACTACTCCTTTCATTGGACTTTTTGGTACAGTTGTATCTATACTAGACACATTTAGTCATATAGGACAAAGTAGTGGAAGTATGTCTATTATTTCTAGTGGTGTTTCGGATGCTTTGGTTGCAACAGCTTCAGGTATTTTTGTGGCAGTATTTGCTTATACCTATCATCAAATGTTAAAACGTAAATCATTTGAATTAATAAGTTATCTACAAATGCAAAGTGATGCCATTTTAGCCCGTAAAGTGTAGTTATGATTTATGATTGGGAAGATAAGCCAGAATTAAATATTACACCTTTAGTAGATGTCATGTTAGTTCTTCTTGCAATATTAATGGTAATAGCACCTAATATTATATATGAAGAGAATATAAAACTACCTCAAGGCTCTGTTACTCAGCAGCTTTCTAAAATACCTCCAGTTCATATTACAATAGATAAAGACAGAGTTTTAAAAGTGAACAAAGAAATTTATTTAGTAAATAATTTTATAGAAAATTTTTATAAAAAATCTAGCCAATTTGACTTAAAAGCAACAGTCCTTATTAGTGCTGATAAAAGTTTAGATTATGGGATTGTTATGTCAGTTTTAGCAGCAGTAAAACAAGCTGGGTTTTCTGAGGTTTCATTAGCAACAAATGGATAACAGACAGAGATATTTTTATTTAAGTGGATTTATTTCAGTAAGTATCTTTACTGTATTTCTTGTATCGTTTTTCTACATGATATTTCACTCTTCTAAGATAAATGCATTTGCTATGAATAAGGATACTTTTATCTCAATATCTTTAGATGCAGTAAAAGTTAAAGCTGTTAAAAGTCAAAAAAGTGCTCAGTCTATAGCACCAATTCTTGAAAAATCAGTAGTACCTCAAAATATAGATGTTAATGATCTTTTTAGTGATGTTTGGACAAAAAAAATAGCTAAACCTAAACCAAAAAATAAAAGACGTATGGAAGAGATACAAAAAAATCTACAAACTTCAAGTGAAAATAAAGTAGACTCAATAAATGAATTGATTACGGATGATAAGAGTGTAAAATCGAATGAATCACTATCATCATCTACAGCAAATGAAGTTAATGAATATTTAGCTAAAATTCAAGCCATAGTTTATAAGTATTTTAATGTTCCCCTAAATTCGCAAGGACATAGTGTAAAAGCACATATTATGCTTAATGCTTTAGGACGACTAGTTGATTTTAGAATTTTGATTTATTCAGAAAATCAAGCACTGAATGATGAAGCAGATAAAATCAAGCAAAGATTACAGAGTGTGATTTTTCCGATTAATCCACAAAATAAATCAAGTGATACTATAGTTATATTAACATCCAAGGAGTAAATATTGAAAATTTTTCTTTCATTATTAATGTTATTTAGTTTATCTTTTGCAACAGATGCAACGATAGAGGTTATTAAAAAAGTTGACACATTACCATCATTAGCTATTGAAGATGCATCCACAAGTTATGATGACATATTTAGATTACGTTTCTTTAAGGCATTAGTTGCAGACATTAATGTTTTATCTATTTACAATGTTGATAGACATCATAGAGCAGTTGATTTTAGTGATTCTAATGTTTTAGTTGAGAATAAAGATATGAATTATGTTTTAAGATATCAGATGTCAGAGGGTGATGATGGAGCATTAAATCTTGTAGTTAAACTTATTAAAGATGATAGTGAAGTTTTAAATAAAAGTTATAAAGTAAGCAAAAGTGATATATATATGTTTATAAGTCATACAATCGCTTATGACATCAACCAGTACATGGGTGAGCCTTCTGTAGAATGGATGAAGAGAAAAGTTATTTTTTCAAGAATAGTTGCACCGAAGAAAAGTGAGATAGTTATCGCTGATTACACTCTTGCTTACCAGCATGTAATCATCAAAGGTGGTTATAACATTTTTCCAAAATGGGCAAATAATCAACAAGATTCATTTTACTATACAACACTTGATGGAAAAAAACCAACTTTAAAACATGTTAATATTAAGACATCAAAGATCACAAATATTATTTCATCAGATGGTATGATGGTATGCTCTGATGTAAATGAAGATGGTACAAAACTTTTGCTTACTATGGCTAAAAATTCACAACCAGATATTTATATATATGATGTACTAACAAAAAAATATAAGCGTGAGACATTTTACAAAGGGATAGATGTAGGTGGACATTTTAAAGGGACAGATTCTATGATATTTATTTCCGATAGATTAGGCTATCCAAATGTTTTTTCTAAGAAAATAGGGGTACGTGATGTTGAACAGATGGTTTATTATGGAAATAGTAACTCAGCATGTAGCACTCATGGGCAATATATTGTATATAAAGCGAGAGAAAGTTCAAATGTTTTTAGTAAAAATAGTTTTAATTTACACCTTATCTCAACCCAAACAGATTTTATTAGACGTTTAACTGCAACAGGAATAAATGAGTTCCCAGAATTTTCTAAAGATGGTGATGCAATTATTTTTATTAAAAATTACAAGGCACAAAGTTCTATAGGTATTATAAGATTAAATCATAATAAAAATTATTTATTTCCAATGAAGTATGGTCGTTTACAGTCGATGGATTGGTAGTTTTAAACTAGTTATAATAATTAATTGAATATTATTAAAATCTTTTGATTTAAATTAGTAATTTTTTGGTATAATAATTCAATTTAAAAAATCGAGGAATTGAAATATGAAAAGCATAATACTTTCTGGTGTAGTGGCATCACTGTTATTGTTTACTGGATGTAGCGACAAAGCACCTGTTGTTGACGCGAAACCACAAGTGGCAGAAAAACCTGTTCAAGAAGTAAAAGCAGTTGAAACAGAAACTGTATCAAGTGAAGAGAGTGTAGTTGTAGCAAAAAGTAGTAGTGAATTAATGGCAGATCAACAAGCAAAATATACTTCTATCTATTTTGATTTTGATAAATTTAACATCAAAGCTAGCATGCAAGATAAGGTAACTGAATCTGCTAAAGTAACTAATAGTAGTGCAAGTGCTTATGGTGTTAAACTTGAAGGTAATTGTGATGAATGGGGAAGTGATGAATATAACTTTGCATTAGGTTTAAAACGTGCTAACTCTGTAAAAAAAGCATTAATTGCTGAGGGTGTTGACTCTTCTAGAATATCAATGATTAGTTATGGTGAAAGTAATCCAAGTTGTATGGATAAAACAGATGAGTGTTGGTCGAAAAATCGTCGTGTTGATTTTTCATTACTTCCTTAATAATTAGACTAACTATATGAAACACAGTATAAAAGTTGTAGCTCTTACAGCTGCTGTGCCTATAATTTTACTCAGTGCTGAACCATCTGCGTTTGGTGCTGGTGATCTTAACAATCCTGAACCTTATGGTTTAACTTCAAGCGAAAAAGTCATTTTACAGAATAAAAATAAACTACATACAGTAGTTGTTAAAAGTAATAATCAAGCTAATGAAGTTGATTCATTAAGAGAAAGAATTGATGGTTTACAGAGTATAATAGAGAGTCTGAGTAGAAAAGCACACAACAATAAAATAAATTTAAATAAATTAGAAAATAAAAGTTTACAAGTAAGTGAAACTAGTGATGAGTATGATAAGCGTTTAGGTGAAATTGTTCAAAATAATGTAGAGTCAATTGAAAAAACAAATGATGCTATCCTTAAACTGTCGCTTTTACTTGATAGCATCAATAAAGATTATGTAACAAAAGCAGAGTTTAATAACTTAGTAAATAGTGTGAATAAATTTAAAACACTTATCGCCAAAGAGTTAAAAGGAACAGGAAGTTCAAAGTCTAATAGTAATTCAATAGATAGTGGAGATTTATATGATCAAGCAAAAAATAATTTCGATAAACAATATTATACTAAAGCTATAGAAAATTATGAACTTTTGATAAAAAGAAATTACAAACCTGCTTATTCACACTATATGATCGGTGAAATGAATTATAGAAGAAACAATTATGCCAATGCAATTACATATTTTAAAAAGAGTGCATCTCTTTATTCTAAAGCATCATATATGCCTAACTTAATGTTACATACCGCTGTATCAATGAGTAAAACAGGGGATAGTGAACATGCAAAGTCATTTTTTAATGCTTTAATATCTAAATATCCAAACTCTAAAGAGGCTAAAGAGGCTGAAAATTATCTTGGATTATAATATATTAAAATGATTTTTTGAATATGTTTATAATTTTATGGTAAAATCCCGAAAATATAATAAGGTAAAGGTTCTAAAATAATGGCAATAGAAGCAAATCAAATCGTATCAATTGAATATGAAGTTAAAGATGGTGACACAGTAGTAGATAGTAATGTTGGTGGTGATGCACTAGTATTTATGTTTGGTAAAGGTCAAATAATTCCTGGTTTAGAAAATGGAATTGTAAATATGGGTATTGGTGAAAAAGGCGATATTCTTGTTACACCTGAAGATGCTTATGGTGAATATAATGCAGAAGCAACTCAAGAAGTTCCAGCTGATCAGTTTGCAGGAATTGACTTAGCAGTGGGTATGACACTTTATGGTCAAGGTGAGGATGGTGGGACTGTTCAAGTAACAGTAAAAGAGATGAAAGGTGAAACTGTTGTTATTGACTTTAACCACCCTTTAGCTGGTAAAGAATTAATGTTCACAGTTGCAATCAACAATGTTAGAGATGCATCAGCTGAAGAAGCTATGACTGGTATCCCGGCAGAGAACCAACCAGATGAAGGTGAAAGTTGCGGTACGGGTTGTGGATGTCACTAGTCTGATAACAGAATCAGATGCTTTTTATAAAGCATTTACGACAGCTACTCTTTTAAAAACACTCAATGTTAATGCCCTTATTATGGGTGAAGTTGGTGTAGGTAAAAAGAGCTTAGCAAAATTTATACTCCCAGATGCTCCTATCGTTGATGCATCTGATTTTGAAGAGCTTTTAACTGCTCTTCAAAGTTCTAATGAGATTATCATTACAAATATTGAAAACTCCCCAAATTTAAAATTGCTTATTCAACATATTAATGATAATAGTGTACGAGTAATCGCTACCTCTAAACAAACATTTATGAATATCTACACAGATGAGCATTTTAGTGTTAAATTTGATATACTTCCTCTTCGTGAACGAGAAGAAGATGTTCATCTATTGATAGAAAAATTTTCTCTTGAAGCATCTTCTATCTTTGGTGGTGAAAATAAATATGATTCAGAAAATATAATCCCAGATTTAAGTGAAAATGCAAACTCTTTAAGAAGACAAATTATGATTAATTATCTTCTGCAAGATATTAATGATTTAGAACTTATGGATATAATGCAAAATTATTTATCTTCAAAACTAGGTTCAAATAATGACTATAAAAATTTTTTACATCTTTATGAAGTACCTTTAATCAAGGCAGGGCTTCAAAAATATAAGTCTCAACTTCAGTTATCAGACAAATTGGGACTTAATAGAAATACATTAAGAAAAAAAATCACAGATAATAAACACTACTTATAAGGAAAAAATATGTCACAAAAAATAGCAATGATATTCGCCGGTCAAGGTTCTCAAGCTGTAGGTATGGGAAAGGACTTTTATGAAAATTCTAAATTAGCACGGGAAATGTTTCTTAAAGCTGGTGATAGAATTGGAGTTGATTTTAAAGAGTTGATTTTTGAAGAGAATGAAAAACTAGGACAAACGGCGTATACTCAACCAGCAATTTTACTCGTGCAAATGATAGCTTATAAACTTTTTCAAGCTGAGTGTCCGGATGTCAAAGCTGAACTTTTTTTAGGTCACTCTTTAGGTGAATTTTCAGCTCTATGTGCTAGTGGTGCTATTGATTATGTGGATGCAGTAGAGCTTGTTCATAAACGTGGAGCCTACATGCAAGCTGCTTGTGAAGATATAGAAGCTGGTATGATGGCTATTGTAGGACTTGATGATGCAAGTGTAGAGAAAATTTGTACTGATGCACAAGCACAAGGCAAAAAGGTATGGCCAGCAAACTACAATCAAGATGGTCAACTTGTTGTAGCTGGAATGAAAGCTGATTTAGCTTCTTTAGAGCAGGCTTTTAAAGATGCAGGAGCTAAACGAGCACTTTTGCTTAATATGTCAGTAGCTTCGCATTGTGAGCTTTTAACTTCAGCACAAGAGCCATTAGCCTCTTTGATGGATAAAATGGTAAGTGATAATTTTAGTGCACCTGTTGTGTCAAATGTAACAACGACTCCGTACTCTACTAAAGCCCAAGCAGTAGAACTTTTAAAAGAGCAACTTGTAAAACCTGTAAAATATAAACAATCTATTTTAGCAATTGCTACAGATGTAGATATGGCAATAGAGTTTGGAAATGGTGTTACTCTTAAGGGCCTTAATAGAAGAATAGCTAAAGATCTTACAACTTTAAATATTTCAGATATGGCTTCCTTAGCAAAAGTAAAAGAAGAAATCTGTTCATAGTATGAGAATAACTTTAGCTCAAATTTCACCTAAATTAAATCGTTCTAATTTGGGTGAAATGATTGAAATTATACATAGTATAAAAGATGCGAGTGATTTAATTGTATTTCCAGAACTCTCTTTAAATGGTTATCTACTTCAAGATAAACTTTATGAAGATGCCTACATGATAAATGAGCTTAAAGAGCTTGAAATTTTAAGTAAATCAATAGATATTGTGGTAGGTGGTGCTTTTATTGATGGTAAAGTTTTTAGAAATTCGGCACTCTATTTTTCAGAGGGAAAACTTATTTCCAAACACAATAAAGTTCACTTACCAAATTATGGTATGTTTGAAGAGGCTCGTTACTTTGAAGCTGGCAATATTTTTGAGAGTTTTTTAGTACATGATAATCGTGTTTCAATGGTTGTTTGTGAAGACCTTTGGCATAAAAATGTGCATCATGACCTGATAGAACAAAATCCCGATTTAATAATAGCTCTTGTGGCTTCTCCTGCTCGTGGATTTAGTGATAATGGTTTGGATATACAAAACAAATGGTATGAGATTATTAAAACAGTCGCATCTGAGTGTAGTGCAAAATTGATTTTTGTAAATCGTGTAGGTTTTGAAGATGGTTTAGGTTTTTGGGGTGGTAGTTGTATTGTAAATGAAGATGCAAATATCATGTACAAATTAGAGAAGTTTAAAAAAGAGATTAAAACATTTGATATTAAGGAAAGAGAGTATGCGCAGTGAAACAAGTGCCCTTGGGGTAAAAATAGCAATTATGGGTGCAATGCCTGAAGAAGTAGCTCCAATACTGGAAAAAGTAGGTGAGTATACAACAACAAATTATGCTGGAAATAAATACTATGAAGCTACTTATAATGGTGTAGAGTTAGTTATTGCTTATTCTAAGATAGGAAAAGTTTTTTCAACACTCACAGCTACAACTATGATAGAGCATTTTGGTGCACAAAAACTTCTTTTTTCGGGTGTAGCTGGTGCGATTAGTCCAACTCTTAAAGTTGGTGATTTAATAGTCGCTACAAAACTCTCACAACATGATTTAGATATTACTGCTTTTGGACACCCCTTTGGTTATGTTCCTGAGGGTGCAGTTTTTATTGAGTCAGATAAGGCAATGATAGCCCTTAGTAAGGAAGTAGCTACTGAGATGGGTAAAACAGTGCAAGAGGGAATTATTGCTACAGGTGATCAATTTGTAGCAAATGAAGAGAGAAAAAACTGGATAGGCAGTGAATTTAATGCTGATGCCTTAGAGATGGAAGGAGCAAGTGTTGCAGTAGTTTGTAATGCCTTAGATGTTCCATTTTTTATTTTACGTGCCATTAGTGATGCTGCTGATATGGATGCTAGTTTTTCTTTTGATGAATTTTTAGAAACTTCTGCAGTTGAATCTGCAGAGTTTGTTATGAAAATGGTAGATAAGGTAATAGCGGCATAATGGGTGTAAAACTCTCTAAAAAAATTATGTCTAAACTTGGTAAAACCAATGCCGAGTTTAAACTTATAGAAGAGGGTGATAAAATTCTTGTAGGTCTGAGTGGGGGAAAAGATTCACTTACTATGATTCATGCCATGAAAGAGCAACAGCGTCGTGCTCCTTTTGATTTTGAGTTTGTCGCTGTAACTATTTCTTATGGTATGGGTGAGAATTATGATGCTTTAATAGAGCACTGCAAACTACATGATATTCCACATATTGTAAAAGATACTTCAGTCTTTGAACTGGCAAAAGAGAAGATACGAAAGAACTCATCATCATGTAGTTTTTTCTCTCGTATGAGAAGAGGTTATCTTTATAAGTCAGCAAAAGAGTTAGGATGTAATAAGGTAGCTCTTGGTCACCATATGGATGATGCTGCAGAGAGTTTTTTTATGAACTTCATTTATAATGGACAGATGCGAAGTTTAGCACCTAAATATACTTCTGGTAATGGTTTGGTGGTTATTCGTCCACTTATCCAAATGAGAGAGAGACAACTGAGTGCTTTTGTTATGGATAATGAAATCCATGCAATAGGCGATGAACTCTGTCCTTCTATGCACTTTGAAGAAAAAATGCCTCATGCAAGAGCAAGTACAAAAGTAATGTTAGCAAAGATGGAAAAAGATTTCCCATCTCTTTTTACATCTTTAAATGCTGCTTTTAAAAATATATCAGTCGATAGTTTTTTTATGCTTGAGGATTAGTTTGCTCATAAATTACAGACGTAGAAGCTAAAATATCATGTAGAGCTCTTTTGTCTTTTCTAAAAAGAACTAAGATGAAGCCTAAACCAAAAAGTAGGGTAGAGGGGATATAACCTAGAGAACGAGTAATAGCTTGTTTATTTGTGATGTCTTCAAAAGTTTTTGCATCTACTATTTTGATGTGAACAAATTTTTTTCCAGGAGTTGCACCCCTCCATTTTCCCCAAAAAAGAATAGTTACTACTAAAACAGAAAACTCAAAAAGAAGCTCCCACTTTATGGAAGTTTGGGGTTGTGAGTCAAGTGCATGAGCATTGCCACTCATTGCCATTTGCATATTTTGTTGGTATTGTGTAAAATCAAACCAGTTGCCATCACTTAAGAAGTAGATAATTATTCCAACTGGTAGAGCGAGGAAAAAAGTGTCTAAGAATGAAGCTAAAAATCTTATCCAAAAACCGGCATATTTTTGCTTCTTCATGGATATTATTTATACATGATAATTAGGAGCTTCTTGAGTGATGATAACATCATGAACATGAGACTCTTTAAGTCCAGCAGATGTAATCTCTACAAACTCAGCTTTATCCCAAAAAGTTTCTATACTATCGCTTCCACAATAACCCATAGATGAACGAAGTCCACCCATCATTTGATGAACTATTCCAGCGATACTTCCACGAAATGGAACACGACCCTCTATTCCTTCTGGAACAAGTTTATCGGCTGCAGTTCCCTCTTGAAAATATCTATCAGTTGAACCTTTTTGCATAGCTCCTATACTTCCCATACCACGGTACGATTTGTATTGACGACCCTGAAACATAATAGTGTCACCAGGAGACTCTTCTGTCCCCGCTAAAAGTGATCCTGCCATAATAGAACTTGCACCAACAGCTAAAGCTTTTGCAATATCTCCAGAGTATTTAATTCCACCATCAGCTATAACAGGAACACCGTGTTTACGAGCAGCTTCAGCACACTCAGCAATTGCAGAAATTTGTGGAACACCAACACCGGCAACGATACGAGTGGTACAGATTGAACCAGGTCCAATTCCAACTTTAACAGCATCTGCCCCAGCTTCTATAAGAGCCTCTACAGCTTCTTTTGTTGCTATATTTCCAGCGATAACATCAACTGCTAAAGTCGCTTTTATTTTTCTAACAGTATCAAGGATACCTTTTGAGTGTCCATGAGCAGAATCAAGAACTAAAACATCACAACCAGCATCTACTAAAGATTTTGCACGGTCCATCTGTCCTACACCAATAGCAGCACCTACTACAAGTCTTCCAAAAGCATCTTTATTTGAATGAGGATACTCGATTCTTTTCTTAATATCTTTGATAGTTACTAGACCTTTTAAAAATCCATCTTCATCAATAATAGGAAGCTTTTCTATTTTATTTTTATGCATAATATCACCAGCATCATCAAGAGATATACCCTTTTCTGCAGTGATTAAAGGCATAACAGTCATCACTTCTGATGCAAGTTTACGCATATCTTTTTCAAATCTCATATCACGATTTGTAAGGATTCCTAAAAGTTTATTATGACCATCTACTACAGGAACACCAGAAATTTTAAATTCACTCATGAGTGCTTCTGCATCAGCTAAAGTAGCATCAGGATGAACATATATAGGGTCTATAATTATGCCACTTTCAGATTTTTTCACTTTTCTTACTTGTTTACATTGTGTTTCGATATCCATATTTTTATGAATAATTCCGATACCACCAAGTCTAGCCATAGCAATTGCAGCACGGTACTCAGTTACCGTGTCCATTGCAGCAGAAACCATAGGGATTTTAAGGCTAATATTTTTAGTTAATTTTGTTTCTAGTGATACTTCTTTTGGAAGAACTTCAGAATATTGAGGTACTAAAAGTACATCTTCAAATGTCAGGGCTCGTTTACGAATTCTCATGGTCATCCTTTAATAATTTCTTTATTATACCTTTTTTGCGGTTAAAGAATGGTTAAAAAAAAATTTAAGAATTGAGTTAATTTTTATTTGATAGAATGAATATAAGAAAAATTTATTTAAAAGAAAAGATGTACATAATGCAAAAACTAAAAATACGACTTGGGGTAAAAAATGGGGGGGGGTAAAGAGATGAGTTAAAGATTTATTTCTTTAACTCATTTTCTAAACTTAGTGAACCATCAAAAAGAGTTTGTTCATCATAGGCTTTTGCTATAAGTTGTAAACCAACTGGCATACCATCTGCATTTTTCATAATAGGAAGTGAAAGAGCAGGTAGACCTGCAAGGTTTATAGAAATAGTATAAATATCACTTAAGTACATATCCATAGGATTTTCTAACTCTCCAAATTTATTAGCAACAGTTGGTGCAACTGGTGAGAGGATTAAATCAACTTCTTCAAAGATTTTTGCATATTCATCTTTAATAATATGACGAGTTTTTTGTGCTTTTACATAGTAAGCTTCATAGTATCCACTTGAGAGTACAAAGTTACCAAGCATAATACGACGTTTTACTTCATCACCAAAACCATTACTACGAGTGTTAATATAAGTCTCTTCAAGGTTTTTACCATCAACACGATTTCCATAACGAATACCATCATAACGAGCAAGGTTTGTAGTTGCTTCTGCTGTTGCTGTGATATAGTAAGCTGAGATATCGAATTTTGCATCCATCATCTCTTTTTCTACTATAGTGTGTCCAGCAGATTTTAGTGCTTCAGTAGCTTTTTCATAGGCATTTTTAATATCCTCAGAAGCATTTTCTATATACTTTGGAAGTACTGCAATAGTAAGCTTTCTTTGTGCATTAAGATTTGGTGTAACTTTATCATCCATTCTTGCATTTGTAGAGTCTTTTTCATCACTTCCACTAATTATGTCATATAAAATTGCAGCATCTTCAACATTTTGAGTCATTGGTCCAATTTGGTCTAATGATGAAGCATAAGCACCTAAACCATAACGAGAAACACGACCATAAGTTGGTTTCATCCCTACAATACCACAAAATGCAGCAGGTTGACGGATACTTCCACCAGTGTCACTTCCAAGTGCAGCAATAGCTAAACCAGCACCAACAGCAGCAGCACTTCCTCCGCTACTTCCGCCAGGAACACACTCAGCATTATAAGGGTTTAAAGTTTTCCCATAAAAGCTAGATTCAGTAGTAGAACCCATAGCAAACTCATCCATATTTGTTCGACCAAATGGAGATAGTCCAGCTTCTTTCATTTTTTCAATTACAGTTGCATTATAAGGTGCAATATAATCTTGCAAGATATTAGAGCCAGATGTAACAGACCAATCTTTTACTTGAATATTATCTTTAATGGCAATAGGTACACCCTCACCAATATTGTTAATATCAATGTAAGCATTGAGCTCAGGACGAGCTTCAATCTTAGCTCTTAGTTCTTCTTTAAATTTGTTTAATTCTTCTTTGCTCAGGTTAAGAGCTTCTTTTAATGTAATCACTAACCTTCCTTCTTACTTTCTTATTTATATTTTTTAACTAAAAAAATTCCTATTGCAACACCAACAAATATAAGAACTACAGTAACTCCGATAAATGTGAGTGTGACAGGCTCACTAAAATTAGGCATTAACTACACTTTCACATCTAGTACAAGTGCAATCTGGCTCATTTGCTTGGAACTTCCAACATCTTGGACATTTATATGCTGTTGCTTTGCTTATTACAAAAGTATCATCTTCAACTTTAAAGCTTCCAAGAATCTCTTCATCTGGTTTATCTTCAAACAGACCACTTACAACAAACCAATCTTCGGCATCTATTGTGTTCATATCAAGTGCTACTTTTGATTCAGTATGTAAAACTAATTCTAAAGTATTTTTGATAATTTTCTCTTTTTTAAGTTTATCTACAACACTTCCAAAACCTTCACGAGCTTTTACCATATACTCAGCATCAAATGGACTTTCACCAGAACTAATTGGTGCATAAGTCATATCAAAAATAGTTGTCGCACCATCTGTTACTACTGCTGGAGCATTTTCTACAATCTCATCTGCCGTGTATGTAATAACAGGAGCCATAAGAAGTAAAAGTGTTTTTGTGATAATTGCCATAGCACTTTGTGAAGCTCTTCTTCTATCTGAATTTTGAGCATTACAGTAGAGGTTGTCTTTTGTCATATCAATATACATACCACTTAGCTCATTTGCTATGAAGTTATTGAGCATGCTCATACCATTTACAAAGTTATACTCAGAAAATGCTTTATGTACATCACCTAAAACATCAGCTGAAACATTAATAATCCACTGATCTAATGAACCCATCTCTTCATAAGGAGTTAAAGTTTCTAAATCATTGATATTAGCAAGCATTATTCTAAAAGTATTTCTTAGTTTACGGTAGTTTTCACTTATCTGTTTTAAGATACCTTGAGAAATTTTTAAATCTCCTTGATAATCAGATGAAGCAACCCATAAACGAAGAATCTCACTTCCATACTCTTTTAAAACTTTATCAGGAGCAATAACATTACCCTTAGACTTAGACATTTTTTCGCCCTTGTCATCGACTGTAAATCCATGAGTAAGTACACCTTTATATGGTGCTTTATGCTCAACTGCCGCAGATAAAAAGAGTGAAGATTGGAACCAACCACGATGTTGGTCACTTCCCTCTACATATAAATCAGCTTGGTATTTTCCAGCATCATAGTTGCGAGATTTTAGTACTGAGTTCCAAGTAGAACCACTATCAAACCACACATCTAAAATATCTGTTACTTTTTCTAACTCTTCTGGTTTATAACCACTTCCTGGGTAAAGAAGTTGAGCTATATCCATAGAGTACCAAGCATCACTTCCTTGCATTTCAAAAATCATAGCAGTAAAGTTAAGTACTTTTTCATCTAAAAGAACTTCTCCAGTCTCTTTGACACGGAAAAATGCGATAGGCACCCCCCAATCACGTTGACGAGAGATACACCAATCAGGACGGTTTGCTACCATAGAAGTTAAACGGTTTTTACCAGTTTGGGGAACAAAAAGAGTTTTTTCTATCTCATCTAAAGCAATATTTCTAAGAGTTCTATCTTCACCCTCAGGTTTTTCATCTACACTTATAAACCACTGACGAGTTGCACGGTAGATAAGAGGAGTATGACTTCTCCAACAGTGTGGGTATGAGTGCATAAATTTGCTTACTTGTAAAACTGCATCACCCATAAGGGAGAGTAAATCTTCATTTGATTTAAAAATATGACGACCAAGAAAATCCTCAGCATTAGGGATAAGTTTTTCTTTTACAATAGTATCATCAAAACATCCCGTTTCATCCACAGGCATGATTACTTCTAAATCATAAATCAGACCTACTTTATAATCCTCTTCACCATGTCCAGGAGCAGTATGCACACAACCTGTACCATTCTCAATAAGTACATGTTCTCCAAGAACTAAACGAGAATTTCTTCCGTTGAGTGGATTAATAGCAATAAGGTTTTCAAACTCTTTAGCTTTAAAAGTTTGAGCGATTTTACCTTTTAAAACCTCATTATCATGTAGAGAGTTTAGCAGTGCTTTTGCTACGATGAAACCATCGGTAGTAAGTACATACTCTTCATCAGGATTCAGTGAGATACCTGTATTTGCTGGAATAGTCCAAGGTGTTGTTGTCCAAATAACAGGAGCAGCTTTTGCATTTTTTGCAATACCGAGTTTCTCTTTTGCATCATTGTTTAGTTCAAAAGCAACAAACATAGAGTAATCTTCTTTATCTTCATACTCAACTTCAGCCTCAGCAAGTGCAGTTCTCTCCGCCCATGACCAAAATACTGGTTTGCTTCGCTCAATGAGAAGACCTTTTTTAGCAACTGAACATAAAGTACGGTAGATATTAGCTTCAAACTTGTAATCCATTGTTACATAAGGATTTTCCCAATCAGCTAAAATACCAAGTGTTTTAAATTCGTCCCTTTGAATATCTACAAATTTTGCAGCATGTGCACGACAGAGTTTTCTAATTTCAGCAGTTTCTAAAAGCTCTTTTTTCTTTTTTCCACCAAGTTTTTTCTCAACTTGTTGCTCAATTGGAAGACCATGACAATCCCAACCTGGAGTAAAACGAACAGATTTCCCATCAAAATAGTTGTGTTTGATGATAATATCTTTTAAAACTTTATTGAGGGCATGACCAATATGAATATTTCCATTTGCATAAGGAGGTCCATCATGTAGAGTAAAGCTAGGAGCATCTTTACGATTCGTTTTCATTTTCTCGTAGACTTTATTGTCATCCCAAGACTTATAACGTTTTGGCTCGTTGTTGATTAGGTTTCCACGCATTGCAAATGCAGTTGTTGGTAAAAGTAGTGTGTCTTTGTAGTCCATTAGTCCCTCAAAATATATAAAAGTTTTGCATTATATCCTTTTAGTATTTAAAAGCCGATAAAAGTGCTATAATAAGAAAAAATATTTTAAGGGTTAGAGCTCATGAAACTCCATCTTATCTTTATTGGTAATAAGTATATTTATAATAAAGTTTTACGGTCATACATCATCAGACAAATTGAGAAAAAAGTTGATTTCATTGATTCTATTGTCTATTTTAAAGAGAGT